>Ga0163109_10002161_pt1 | contig 15477 bp, 22 predicted proteins | sample CRUFie1St13metaG_FD_108704 | JGI IMG/M metagenome (GOLD analysis project Ga0163109, IMG submission 108704) | Marine microbial communities from the Costa Rica Dome - CRUD Field 142mm St13 metaG | ecosystem: Environmental > Aquatic > Marine > Oceanic > Photic zone | place: Costa Rica: the Eastern... | reverse complement strand
TGTTCCCAAGTAGATTGTGATTGTTGTCTTGAAAGAGTTGTCATTTTTGAAAAAGGGTTATGTATGAGTGCGGGGTGGCACTAGGTAAAATATTCCAACTCTACCCTCCAGAGTTGGTATGAAGGACTGTTATTTAATGACGCTGTTTAGTCCTGGTAAGGCGTCAAGTGTTAGGAAAGCGTGACTCTCCTTAACATTTGTTTACCTATTTATAGTAACAGAAGTTCGGGAATCCGTCAAGACCCAAAGATAAGCATTTGTACTCAAACTAGAACCAGTTTCCGTGTATAGTCGTATGCATACAGTTCTCTGTTACCTTTGATGCCCCAACCCAACCAATAGTATGCAGGAACCATGTACTGCCTAACGGTTTTACCACTGCCTTCAAACTCAGGAAGATAGCGTTGGAAAACAGATTCATTAATCATATAACGGGTTTGACCCTCTAAACTGCTAGGATCACAACCAAAATTTTTGCAAAATTGTCCAAGATTATTATAACGACCAATTGAGGTCCACTGAATCAAACCATAACCACCGGTAAGACATTCATCATAAGAGACACGAGCTCCACCTTCACAAATATTAGCAGTAAACTTCGATTCTTGTTTGATATTGCCCATGATAGTAGCAAGGGCATTGCGATCTGTAATGCGTGTGTGTTCTTGAATTTGTGAGAGAACATACTGTTCCTCTGGTGTGCAATCCTCACATTTCCAAGTTGGTTTATATGGTTCTACAACGATAGGCGTAACATCAGATGTAGATGGCATAACCTTTGGCGGTTCCATAAGAAATGGAACTGAAAGGGCAGTACCAACGGCAGCTACAATTACTGGAATCGACATAAGTTTCATAAGACTACCTCACTATTTTAGCAAATAAAAAACGGGGTGTCAACTGGATTGTGCCAGTTACCCCGTTGTCCAAGCGACGACGATATTCAATTATATTTAGTCTTTTTTGAGTGTGATGATAATACGATCATTTTCGTAATCCGCTTTAAATTCTAAAGGTTTTTCCGGATCCCAAAGTAACTCCTCATAAAGAGCGTTCAATGTTTCCATGTCCTGATAGAGATCAGTAAGCATTTATCGTTACCCAAAAATATATTTAGATAGGATTATATGATGGTGTTTGTATTGGTTGTAACAATCCTCCATCTGGAGGACCATCATCATCTTCATCTTGACTGCTTATAGCAAGCATTACAAAAAAAGGTGTGACGATAAAGATTAATGTTTGAAGTATAGTCCAATCGTAAGTCATGAATTTTTTGCTGCTACTGCAATAGGAATGAGTAACACTAAAGCTGCTACTACAAATCCCATCACCAGATACCAGGAATGATCTGACCTGTAGTTGCATAACTGCCAATAGCAGCGATGACTCCGAGCATTGCTGCCCAACCATTAATGCGTTCTGCGTTTTCTGTCATTGTTTTTCTCCTGTTAGTTTTTTGTATAAATTGAGTTTCAGAATCCGAAAATTCCAAAGAAAAATAGACTGCCACTAGTAGCATAAGAAATAACAGCAGCAACAAATCCAAGCATAGCAGTGCGTCCATTCAATTTCTCTGCTTTCTCAGCATATGTCTCATACCCATAACGCTCAGCGTCAGTTTGTGAGATGTACATCTGAGGTTCCCTGGCAAACAAATTTTGTTGACCAAGTTCATTCGTTGTTACAGTCATTTACCTTTTGTTATGAAACTTTACATATTATATAGCATTTCTTCACAATTGTAAAGCCCTTCAAATATTAAGATTTCAAATCCAATAAAAAAGGACCCTTTCTCAAGGGGTCCTTATGATGATTAACATTAACTCTAAATTATCACCCTTTATTGTTTTCTGTCGCGCTAAACACCATTTAGTTTATAGTCTATTGGCAAAGACTAGTTGAAGGTGATGACATCCTTCCCACTATATAGGTTCCCAAGATCTACAGATTGTGCCGCTTGAATATTATAGTCGGGATCATAAAGATCTTTTCCTTCGGATTCCGAAAGAAAGAACTGAACGGAACCATCTTTTGCTTCAAGTTGTTCGGCAATACATTTCATGCCTTGATAATGACGCCAGATTTCTCCTTGCGTATTGGAACTAACATTACTTTCCATTGATTGTTTAACACACTCTTTGAGTGCATCAACAGCATTTTGGTATACATTCATGGTTTTACTCGATCTTTAATGTAACAAGGAACGCGGTCGGGATCCAACCACTTTGTGTACTCAAAATCTTCTATAGCAGTTAGAAGTTGCATCTGATTATCAAGAAGATACATGTCTGAGTAACGCTTGGTATACTCATGTGCTTTTTGAATCCTGTAATCAGGATGCCCATTTTCGAGCATCCCAACTTCAACATAACGATAAGGGAATCGTTCAAGAAGAACTTTCACTTTGTTCATAATAAAAAAGGTCCTGTTCAAGTTTAGTTAAGAGGATATCGTAATCCTCATCTACATCACCATAGAAGTGAACACCTTTCTCCTCATAGAATTTCAGTACCTGATTATAAATGGTAGGATACTCAGTGTCAAGAACTACATGTCGATCAATTGCCTCATAAAGAATTTCAATATGAGACGAGAACTTTTGTGCTGTAGTCATATGTTTTCCTCAATTGGACCGGTATGCCCCATTAAGGAGCAACGAGTCAGGCAGGATTTGAACCTGCGACCAACTGCTTAGAAGGCAGTTGCTCTATCCGCTGAGCTACTGACCCAAGCGGCATCAAGGTTTTCCCCCATCTCCAGTTCCGCTGCTGCGTGTAACTGATCGATGAACAAATCCAAAAGGACATCGTTTATGTCATTGAATTCCTGATCCATGGAGAACTCCCTTGACTACCTTGTAAGTATAGCAGACGCCCTAGGGGGTGTCAAGCATCTTTTTGGAAGTAATCCTTTCGCATGTACCTACCCAGAATGTTTGAGTTGTAAAACGCTGGTGACCCATCTGTCGCTGCCTCCGTAAGTACATTGTTTAGAAAAAGTTGTCGGGTTTCCTCAAAGTTTGTTAAACCCTTACTTTTATGTAGGCTCAAAATGTCTCGTTTGAAGACCAGATTTCCGTACTGTTTGCGATCTTCAGTAAGTTCACTAGAGCTGCCGTAGTATTTTTTCCAGTTGCTTTCACTTTTAACCCGCCTACCTCCAGTTCTAGGTTTTCGTAATTGGTGAAAGTATTTTCTTCCGATATATCTTTTACCAGTAAGTGTGTTTGTAATGCAATAGACAAAACCGAAATAGTCGTCAATGTTCTCAGATAGAAAAGGGTATCCGTTAAAAATCCAGGGGTTTTCATAATCAGTCTGTTTCTCCGTCGTCATCGTATGTGTACACTTGTCTTGTATCTTCCTTATCTAGGTAAGAAGTAGGATCAGCATACACTTCTGCCTTGAGTTCAGCAATTGCTATCTCAAGGTCTTGTATGAGTGTCTTCAAAATTCGTTTGTTCATTCGCGATACTCCTGTAAAATGTTCAACACACTATTCAACATTTCATGAGCACCATCATGCCAGTCACCATTGCGGGCAGTCCACCCGCCATTGTATAACTCATTCTTTAATTTCAGTACCCGAACTTCAACTTCTGTTTTTGTCATTTTATTTCTAGGCATTAGATTTTATCTTGCAGTGCCTTCCAATCGGCATCAAAGAGTTCTAACCCCTTGTCCGTAAGAATGTGCTTATAGAGTTTGTAAAAGATGGGAATCGATATAGTGCATATATCAGCTCCCACTCTAAAAGCGTCGGAGACTTGAATAGGTTCTCTAATAGAAGCGGCAAGAACTTCTGTTTTGAGTTCGTGAGTAGCAAAGACATCTGCAATCTCCTCAATGAGATAAATTCCATTCCAATGTTGATCGAATACACGCCCAACGAAAGGAGAAACATAAGTTGCTCCTGCTTTCGCAGCAAGTAGTGCTTGTGCCGTGCTAAAAATTAGTGTTACGTTTACTTGTACATCATCATTTGATAGTTCTCTACATACTTTCAGTCCTTCGACCGTGCATGGAACTTTGATCGTAATGTTTGGTCCGATTTCCAGGTAGTCCTCTGCCATGTCAAGCATCTCTTCTGCAGTATCACCAACGACTTCAGCAGAAACTGAAGCATTCCATGGAAAAATTGCAGAGATCTCCTTGATCACATGTTTTGGATCATCGCCTGCTCTAAGCATGAGACTAGGGTTTGTTGTAACTCCATCGATTAAACCAGTCTCATATGCAGAGGCGATCAACTCTGGGTCAGAACAGTCCAGAAAGATTTTCATGACTCTCCTGTATAGGTTGTCAGTATTTATTATACTAAAAAAGCACCCCGAAGGGTGCTTTATCATGATATCAAGATTTAAATCACTTGGTGTAAGTCTTACCACGATAGCAAAATGTACCGTGAGTTTCCTTACTTTCTACACAACGAGTATCATACTCAACACCGCGATATGTAGTGTGGTGAATTTGAGCATCGTGAAGTGCTGATGCCTTCTCGATCTGCTTCTTGATGAGATTGAGTGTGTTCATTGTAGGTCTCCTAAAAGAATGGGATTGTAGCCCCGTTCCTTCAGTCGTTTGCGTCCCAATAACAATCAGATGTAAATTCCTTTACGGTCTCCACTAACTCTGCCTTGATTTGATTATCAAGGTATTCACTTGCCTTAATCTTCAGCATAATAGCATCAGCATCGGCACAACTGATTGTCGAATACAGAAGTAATTCTGGTATCATGGGATGAACGCTCCGTTCCGCGACTTACTTGCGTCCCACTCAATGGGGATGAACGTAAATGTAACTTGCATTACATTTATATTTATATCATAGATTCCTAACATAGGTAGTTCACTCTGATACATTTTTTCTTTTGTTTAACCATTCGTCAGCGTCTGTCATTTTCATTCTGAATCCTCTACCTCTAGGATATTGAGATTTTCTTTTTTCTGCTTCCCAAATCATATCAGCCTGAGAAGGACCAGGATCCGGTTCGTTAGCAATGTCTAAAATTTCATTCCATTTTTCAACATCATCGGCATTATCTTCGTAAACATCCTCAATGTCTTCTAAAGTAACTTTTTCAGGATCTACAGACTGATTAAATACATCACCGATATTCATTCCAATGTCTCCTAATTGATTTAGGAGATCATCAAAAGCTTCATCATATTTTGCCTGCTGATCATCAGGATCAAAGGGAGAATCCGGCGAAGGTGTTTGCTGCGACATCTTGTTTAATTCCTCCAACTACATAAGATTCAATTTCAGTTTCTTGAGGGGCATTTTGTTGTCCTTTACTATTTAACCAGTGCTCTGTCCAGGGCAGAGGGTTATTTTTAGCAGGGATATCAAAAATAGGATCAATACCAATTGCTTTCATGCGACGGTTGGCAACCCATTCAACATAATTTGTGAGGAGTCTACCATTAAGACCAATCATCGAACCATTTTTAAACAAATAATCTGCCCACGCTTTTTCTTCATCAACAGTCCTTCTAAACATTTCTGCAACAAAAGGTTTTTCTTCTTTAGCAATGATTGCCATTTCAGGATCATCACCATCTTTCCATTTTTTCAGGATATTCTGCGTGATAACCAGGTGTTGACTTTCATCTCTAGCGATAAGAGAGAGTATCTTAGCCGAACCCTCCATAAGTTTATTCTCGCCAAAAGCAAACGAGCACGCAAACGACACATAGAAACGGATTCCTTCGAGGATGTTGACATTTGCTACTGCCCTATAGAGTTTACGCTTCAACTCACGACGTTCAATTGTCCCTGAAATATGACCATCTCTTGCAAGTTCCCACATCATTCCATTGTCATATGAATGCGCTTCTTTAATAAAGTCATCATAAGATTCTGTCACAGAGGAAGCACGAGACATTACATTTTCATCATCCAGGATAGTATCAAATACATCACCGGGATTAGAATAAACATTCTTAATAATATATGTATAGGAGCGACTATGAATCATCTCCATAAACTCCCACACAGTCATACATGCTTCTAGTTCAGGTAATGAACAGTAAGGGATAAAAGCCATCCCAGGACCACGCCCTTGTACAGAATCCAGCATGATCTGGTATTTAAGATTGCTGGTAAAAATGTGCTTTTGTTCTGGCGTAAGTGTTTGGTAATCACTGCGATCTTTTTGTAAAGAAACTTCTTCCGGTCTCCAGAAATAACCCAGTTGTTGCTGAGTTAATTTGTCAAATACAGGATACTTGTATTCATCATACCTTTGTACACCCAAAGGTTGCCCAAAAAACATGGGTTGTTTTTTACTATCAACTTTTTGCTTGTTAAATACGGTCATTCCTTTTACTTCAGATTTTGCAGGACTCACAATCTTCCTCCTCGGTTTGTGATATTTGATCGATAAGTTGATCTAACTCATTTTGTTTTTCGTCATCACCATCTTTTTTAGCATCATATGTATTTTGATAATACGAAGTCTTCCAACCATACTTGTAAGTATTAAGAAGATCTTTTGCCATCACAGATACAGGCACTTCATTGTCGGGGTAGTTCTCTGGATTATAACTCCAGTTTCCAGAAATTGCTTGGTCAAAGAATTTCTGCATCACCGACACAATAGCAATATATCCATCATTGTTTGGCATATCCCATAGAAGTGTATAGTTACCCTTCAGGGTGGAATATGATGGAACAATCTGCTTAAGGGGTCCTTTCTTACTTTTTTTAATGGACAAGTATGCACGAGGCGGCTCGATTCCATTGGTAGCGTTTGACACAACGGAGCTGCTCTCCGAAGGCATTTGTGCGGACAGTGTGCTGTGTCGGAGTCCATGTTGAAGAATTCTTTTACGCAAAAACTCCCAATCACACTGTAGGTCATGTCTTACAATTTCATCTACTTCGTTCTTATATGTATCAATTGGAAGAATTCCATCTGCATATTTAGTTTTACCGAAGTAACCACATGGACCTTTTTCCATTGCCATATGATTTGATGCTGTTAACAAAGCATATTGAAAACGCTCTGTGAGTTTGTGAACCAAATCATGTGCCTTAGGAGAATCATACTTCGCATCATTTTTAGCTAAGTAATGTGCCAAACCAATAAATCCAACACCCAGAGAACGGCGATTAATAGTGCTCTGTCGTGCTGCATCAACAGGATACTCCTGATAGTCAATAAGGGCATCCAGACCCCTTACAGCGAGGTCACAAAGTTCATCTAGTTCTTCCAAAGATTTTAGTTTGCCCACATTAATAGCAGAAAGAATGCATAGAGCAATCTCACCCTGACCATCAATATGTTTGATTGGATCGGTAGGCAAAGTAATTTCTTGACAAAGGTTACTCATATTCACTTTGTCTTTAAAAGAAGAATGACTATTGCAGTGGTCGATATTCATAATATAGATACGACCAGTCTCTGCTCTCTCCTTTAGGAGATTAAGAAAAAGTTCTTGTGCTCCGATAGTCTTTCTTGGAGTAAACTCATCTGATTCATAACGTACATAGAGATCGTCAAATGTATCAGTACCAAAAGCATCATACAAACCTGGTACGTCATGCGGTGAGAAGAGGCTAATCTCTTCATTTGCAATGAAACGCTCATAGAAAAGTTTTGAAATCTGGATTGAGTAGTCAAGTTTCCTTACCCTATTATCTTCTGTACCCTTATTGTTCTTAAGAACAAGGATGTCTTCTATTTCTTGGTGCCAGATAGGAAAATGAACTGTAGCAGAACCACCTCTGATACCGTTTTGTGTACAGCATCGGACAGTTGATTCAAACTTTTTAAGGAAGGGGACAACACCTGTGTGCTGTACCTCTCCACCTCTGATTTTGCTGTTGATCCCACGGATTCTGCCAGCGTTAATGCCGATACCAGCCCTTTGTGCGACATAGTGACCAATAGCCATATCGCTGCTAAAGATGCTATCGAGGGTGTCATCAACATCAACGAGAACACAAGATGCAAATTGACGCAAGGGTGTTCTGACGCCTGCCATGATTGGCGTTGGGATGTTGAGTCGGTGTTTGGAGATTGCGTCGTAGTATTTTTTGGCATATTCCAACCGATAAAATTTATCATCATTTTGGAACAGAGTTGCAGCAACCATCATATACATGAATTGTGGAGTCTCATAGACCTGCCCACTGCTACGATCCTGAACTAGATATTTATCCACAACCTGGCGAATGCCAGCATATGTAAACAAATAGTCACGATCATGATCAATATAACTATTTAACTTTTCCCATTCCTCCTCAGAATACTTACTTGCGATACTAGAATCATAAACACCCCGACTAATACATTTTTGGACATGTTCAAAGAGTGGAGGGTGACCATCTGGATGACCATTATATACTGCCTTCCTGAGTCCAAACAAAAGAAGTCGGGCAGCAACAAATTGGTAGTTTGGTGCTTCTAAAGAAATTAAATCGTTAGCAGAACGAATGAGAATTTCTTGAATGTCAGAGGTTTTAATACCATCAAAAAATTGAAGATTAGAATTCATCTCCACTTGACTCTCAGAGACTCCTGCGAGACCCCTACAAGCGTGTTCAACCATGACATGAACCTTGTCTAGGTTGAGTGGAGTTCTTTCCCCATCACGCTTGATTACATGAATTTCTTTGCTCATACTTTTTTCCATTCGCTAAGTTTAATTTGTGCTTCTAAACCAGAATAGGTGTTAAATTCTACCAGAGATTGAACATCATGTCCAGCCATTTTCATATCATTGAGATCTTTCTCTTTGATGGTAGATGGCCAAACAACAATTTCGTATCCCTTATCTATAACCCTTTTCATTCGATTAATAATTTCAGGATTTCTTTGTTCGTTATCATAAACAAAGACAACTTCTTTATCTTTAATTAGTTCCCAATCAACATCTGCGCCAGCCATTGCAATTGCATTATCAATAAACAAACTATCAAACGGTCCTTCAGTAATGTATATGGTCTTGTTAAAGTTTATTCGATCAAGTCCATATACCTTAATGCGAGATTCATCTAACATGATAGTTATGTATCTGAGTTTGTCTCCGGGGGTAAGGGATCTTCCTTGGAATCCAAACCAAGTACCTTCTCTATCTTTGAAAGGGATGACAATTCTAGGTTGGTCAACATTGATTTTTTCAAATTGTAATTTTGATTTGTTAACCCATTCATAGAATCTATCTGTGAAGAATATTTCCGAAAAATATTTTTGCGGAATTTGTCTATGCTCAAGATACTTTCGTGCAGGATGCTCTTTATTTAGTTCTTCGATTGAGGGCAGATGACCCTTCTTTTTAAATACTGGTTTTTCAAATTTTGGTTTGGGAACATAAGATCCTTTACCTGTCGTGCCTTTTTTATAACGCTCCATGATATATTCATCATAGAGATCTGGTGCTTGATCTTTTAGAAAATTGGGCAAAGTTCTTCCAACCCCACAGTTATGGCATTTGAATACCATGTCTGCTTTAAGACGAAAAAAATACCCCCTTGCCTTATTCTTATGCTTCTGTGAATCACCACAGTAAGGACAGCGGAAGTTATAAAGTCCTGATTTTTTACGAACAAACTTATCCAGTCTACCGGATAAGAGACTTACATAATGGGAATCAACAAATTCAGACAATTCTAGAGACCGCTGGTCCCTGTATCATACTCGATTTTATGGTGGGTGTCAAGGTTTTATAAAGAGGAAATGCAATCTGTGCTACCAGACCTAGCGTTGCTAGCACGGCACCAGCACCAATTACAAATCTCTGATTATAATCTACTTTCTTTTGAATTCTATCAATTCTATCATGAAGGATTTTATTACTCTTTTCATCAGTATCTTTCATCTCCTCAATCATTTTAATAATCAACTGATCAGATCTAGTTGCTTCATCCAAACGACTTTCATGGCGCTCAAGAATGACTGATACTTTATTACTATTTTCTGAAATAGTAGATACAGCACGCTCTAACTTATCCAACATCTCTTTGGAAAGATCCTCATAGATGTCAAGTTTAGATTCTAACACTGCTAATTTTTGAAATCCAAATGCCATTAGTCCGGTTTAATATTTCTAAGGTGTTTTAATCTTTTAACATAAAAAAGTTCACCTGCTTTAGAAGGAGAAATTCTTTCAATTTTAATCTGCTTAATAAAGCGAGGATTGAATAGCATTCTAAATTTAATCATCAATTCTGTAGGAGATGATGCATAGATGATAGTAGTACCCATCTCAGGTACGGTCACTTTATATTGATATAATCCTACAGGTTGATCTTGGGGTGCTGCTGTTGCCTCCTTTACTTCACCCATCATAGAAGTTGGTTTATTTTTAATTCGGCTTCTATCTTTCATTTTTTTAGCGATCATAGAAGATGAATATTTATCACCACCCATTGACGGAGAGGCAATTGCACTATTAGGAGCAGGAACACTCTTAGGTGGTTTAGCAACATTAAGAGAACCCGAAGATGTTGATCGGATTGCTCCCGTGTTGGGTTTCATTGCTCCCATGTTAGGTTTCATATTCATATTACCACCCATTGCTGGCATAGGAGGAGCAGGAGCAGGAGCAGGACTTACAGGTTTAGGTTGAGGTTTAGGACCCATTGCACCTTTAAACGCATTACCAATTCCTTTAAAAACACTACCAAGAAACTCATTAATCTGTTCTTCGCTTAGATCATAACCTTGCTCTTTGAGTTTATTAATTCGTTCTAACTGTCGTTCTGAAATAATATTATATAATTTTTCTTGATAACTATGATCAGTTTCTGCCTTTAACTGATTGCCAGGCATCACAAGTTTTTTATCCTTTTTACTCTTAATCTTACTACGAAATTTCATGACAGGATCGTATCCAGCATTAGGTCCAGTCGCTGCTGCGCTGCCACTAAATCCTCCCGTGCCTGCTGTCATCATTTCTTCTTTCATATTAGCTCCAGTTCTTTCTGTATTACCTCATCACAAGCAAGATCCGGTAAGAATCCTACTGGATATTTATTCAAATACATGAGGAATGTTTTAATCAAAGACCAATACTCCCTTTCCATATAAAGATATAGAAGTGGTGTTGCTGATTCACCAAAAACATTATATAAAATGATGAGATGATTAAGAATTAAGTGTACTCTTAACTCGTTATTTTTAATATATCGTCGAAAAAGACGCTTTAAATATTTAAAGCGTCTCATATCTTCATCAAAATCCTCACGAGTATGACATTGAGGATTATTATAATGTTTTATGGCGAACAGAATAGCATTATTTGTATTCAGTTCGTCAAAATTCATTAGCTACCAAATGTAAGTGTTGCTACAGCAGAGATAACTTCCTCTGCACCATTGTCAGAGTTAACCTTAACACGGTACTGGTTGCCATCGTTTGCTGCAGTCTGACCTGTGAGTGCCAGGTTGGTGCTGGTTGCACCAGAGACATTTGCAAAACGACCACTGGTAGATGTACGCTTCTGCCATTGGAAGGTTGCTGTACCAGAGTTGGTAACAGACGCGACAACAGCGAAGGTTGCTGCACCACTAGAAGTAGTCTGGTCAGTGTTGTTAGTGCTGAGGGTGATGGTGTTAGTTGCGTCCGCTGCAATGGTGTCGTCGCTCAGAGTTTCATCAGCGTTAGCCTCAGGATTTGTGAGGAACATCAGATGCTCTGCACGGTGACGAGTTGCACCAGATACATCAGTATAAGTATGATATGCCCACCAACCAGGAGCAGTAATACCACGAGACTTATTCTCGTCCAAACCTGCTTCTGTTTCGTCAACAAAGACGATAGTTTTTGTTACAGACCCACCGCTGTTACCAATAGTAAGACCGACAGCGGTCTGGTTAGCAGTGGAGTCAACTCTTCCGTATAAAGACATTGTTTCTCCGACGTTGAATTCCGTTTAGTTATTTATAAATCATTCACCGTCACGAGTGACAAGTGCTGCTTTCACTGCCTCAAGTAATTTATCATCTGCAGTTGTCTTGGTCAGTTTAACTGCTTTTTCAAGAACAATAATACAGATGTCAATGAGTTTCTCGCCAAGTTCTGCATCATCAGGAATGCGAGAAACAGCATCAGCAACAATTTTTTTAGCAAGTGGGAGTAAGAAAGCTAACATAATTTTATCCTATAGAGGGGTTCATTTTATATAGGCTCAATCAAAACGAGACGCATGTTTCGCCATAGCATCATCATCACGCTTTTGCTTTTTAGTTTTACCATATTTGCGAAGACGCTCACTATACTTATTGACTCTTCTGTTATGAGTTTCAAGTTCAGTTTCTTTAGCACCTTTCACTTTCTTCGCTTGACGCTTAGCACCAGGGAAGTTTTTCTTGTGCTCTCTTGCTTCAACTGATTTGTTGATATCAAGTTTCTTACCAGTTTTCTTTTCGTAATCATCAAGAACACCTTGACGCTTCTTAACTTTTTCTAAAGATGCTTTTGCATCATCAGATCTATCTTCATAAACTTTATCAATAGCTTCTTTCATAGATGCTTTGAGTCCTTTAAGTCTATTAAGTTCCGATTCTTTACGTCTTGAAGTAGATGGCAAGTCATTCACACTGGTGGGTGAAGGATTTTTCATTACTTTATTCAGAGTAGATGCTGCAGCACTAGCCTTACTCAGACCAGGAGAAACACCGGGTTGCGCGAGACCCGCCATAGATGAAAGTGCTTTTCCCGGTGAAAGCATGGGATTTGGTTTCATCATAGGTTTTGGTTGAGATACAGAAGGAGCAGAACCCTTAGTGCTACCACTACCAGGTTTTAACTTCTTAAGAACTTTACCCATTACACCAGACATTGCACCAGTTATTTCAGTCAAGTTCGTTTCAGTTTCATAGCCTTCTTCTTGATAGCTTTCTTCTGAAACTTTTTCTTGACTGACATAAGCATAGTCCTCCGTAGATACTGTTTTTTCGTCACCTAAATCATCTTTGCGGCGTTTCTTTTCACACTTCATACAATCACAATCTTCACCATGATTCTTTTTTACATCACCACCCTTAGAATAGGAACCGCAACCCCCTTCTAAGAGATCATCTTTTTTAGGGTTTAATTTAATTTTGGTTTTTTTTTCAGCCAAATAGTCAGAGAATCCTAAGAAAGATTCTTTTTTAGTTTTCTTTTTGACTTCACCACCTGTTGATTTACCTTTAACATCACTTCTGATACTAGAGAGAACACTACTAAGGCCACCGCCAGTACCACTACCACCGGATGCAGCAGGGGTTTGTACTTTCGGTGGTGCTTTTGCAGCGGGAGTTTCTACCTTCGGTGGTGCTTTTGCAGCAGGAGTTTCTGCCTTAGGAGCGACTGCTTTAGTAGGTACAGTTTTATCTGTATCGCCCAACTTCTTAATCGGGGCAGTCAGTGGTTTTGATTTGGGTTTGGGGTCAGGCAGTTTCGACTTCATATCCTTCATTAAAGGATTGGTAGTCTTATTTGTGCCTCTAGTGGCATCACGCTTTGCTTTTGCTGCAGCAAGTTTTGGATTTGCTTTTGCCCAAGCAGACATACCAGCAGACTCAGCATCCTTTGTTGCTTTCTTCTTGGCATCACCCGTTGCTGCAGCTGCAGCAGATCTCTTTTTAATATACTCAGCGTTTCTAGGATCAGTCTTGGCAGTAGGTTTCTCAGGGCGAGATCTTGGGCGCGGTTTAGAATCGGTTTTGGGTGCAGAATCAGTTTTGGGTGCAGAATTGTTCTTTTCTCTTTCTGCCTGTGCTTTCAATTTTGCTTTTTCTTGATCTGCTGCGGCATCAGCGGCACTATAGTTAGAACTATCCTTTGTAGTTGTTGTTGTTTTTTCTTTTGAATCTGTTTTAGGATTGGTCTTGGCATCAGATTTGGAATTTGTTTTTTTATCCGGAAGAACTGGAGCACCACCTCTACCTGTATAACTACCACCAGCACGGACTACTGGATCAGCTGACTTACTAGGGGGCGGATTGAGAAAATCTCTAGTGGCACGATAAGCATTACCAAGTCTTTCTCTTGCTTTACTAAGTCCAGCCACATACTCCGAAGGAGATTTCAACCTAATACCTTCAGAAAGATCAGCACTTTCGTTAAATGTTTTAAATGATTTCATTGTTCAACCTCCACGCTTTGATTTTGTTTTTGCAATAACACGGTCTTTAGCGTCTGATGATGCCTTGTTAGGTCCATCATATGCCATTGCACCACGCTCTGTATCAAATTGAGGATGACCATCAAGTTTCATACCACGCTTTTTCTCAAGTGCTTTCTTTCTTTTAGCAGTTCCCTCAGGTCCATCGTCAAATCTTGCCTCAATAACATTCTCGATCTCTTGGATAGTGAAGAGACCAGACTCATACAGATGTGCAATCTGTTCATACTCTTCACCCATACGAGTTGCAAGTTTATCGCTACCCTTGGATACCATACGAGACAGTTTACCAACACCCTTTTTCAAGGCACCCTTAAGTGCGCTACCAACTCTCTGAATGAAAGTAGGTTTCTTTCCACCCCCGCCACCAGACGATGCACTACCACCACCAGACGATGCACTACCACCACTGTTGCTACTGCTTCCACCGCCAGAATCAGATTTACCTTTAGCATCACTTCTGATACTAGAAAGAAGATCATCTAACTTGCCACCTGTCTTATCACCATCATCTGCAGATTTTTTCGTTTCACCTTCACCCTTACCACGCTCCATGGCAGCTTTCTTAGACTTCTTACGCTGTGCTTGGAACTCACCAGCAGCATGACCAGCAGCACGAGCACCCATACCAATTACTTTCTTGGCACCTGCTTTAAGACGCTCACCCGCTTTAGATGCTGCTGCCTTGAGACGCTCCATATTAGAAGGTTTCTTTTTATCATCATCCTCCTCTTGCTCCATGAGGATGCCACAGATTTCAAGTTCCTCACAAATTTCAAGAAGATCCTGATCATCTTCTGCTAATTCAATAATAGCATCCTCAAAAAATGCTACGAGTTCTTCATCGCTAACATTATCAAAATTACATTCTTCATTAATAAAATATTTCTCCTCTTCAGAGAATGCAAGTGATTCTTTCACTTTCTTTTTCTCACCACCTTTAGAGAAACCTAAAACTTTTGTGTCTGGTTTACCCATCATTTTGTTCATCATTTGACGACGAGCGCCAAGTTTTCCAGCAAGACCAACATGACTGGGCATTTGACCACTACCACCGGAAGTGGGTTTTGGTTTGTTGCCGCCACCAAAGAGACCTTTGAGGAACTCATCGAGTTGTTCTTCGCTGAGTTGACCAAGTTCGTAAATGACCGATTCTTTCTTCTGTTTTTTAAGATTTGCTTTACGATACTCTAAGTCTGCACGAGCACCCTTGTCCATTCTACCTTGTGCCTTTGGTTTCTTAGAACCACCTGCTTCTTGAGGACCAGCACCACCATCATCAACTCTTCTACCATGAGTGTACTTAGCACCACTCATCTTAGAGTCACCAGAAACCATCTTACCAGCATCAGAT
>Ga0163109_10002160_pt1 | contig 15479 bp, 6 predicted proteins | sample CRUFie1St13metaG_FD_108704 | JGI IMG/M metagenome (GOLD analysis project Ga0163109, IMG submission 108704) | Marine microbial communities from the Costa Rica Dome - CRUD Field 142mm St13 metaG | ecosystem: Environmental > Aquatic > Marine > Oceanic > Photic zone | place: Costa Rica: the Eastern... | reverse complement strand
CCAGATGCCGCTGTAATACGTCCCTGAGCATCTACAGTGATGCTTGGGATAGAAGTTGATGAACCATAACTACCAGCAGTTACAGACGTGTCAGCTAGTTTATCTGCTGTTACAGCGTCATTTGCAATTTTAGATGTAGTAACTGCATTGTTTGTAATTCTATCTGTAATAACTGCATTATCAGCTAACTGTGTTGCTGTAATTGTTTGAGTAGCTATTTTAGCTGCTGTAACTGCATTATTTGCAATCTTAGCTGTAGTCACGTTTGCATCTACAATCTTAGCAGTTGTAACTGACCCGTTCTGTAGTATGGCTGATGTAACTGTGTTATTGCTTGGTGTACCTATCCCGACTGTTGACCCGATAACAGTAACGAACATACTAGCACCGTTAGCAGGGGCAGACCCAAAGATAATGTCGTTGCCAACAAGAACGAATCCCTCGCTTGGCTGGCTTGATCCAGCGTTAGGTTTTTGAATGACTCCATCGACACTAACAATAAGTTGCTGTGCACTAACTGGTGCGTCAGATATTGTAAATCTATAAGCTGTTCCATTTGCTGTTGCACTACCTCCACCTGTGTTAGATGAGCTAGATATTGTAGATATAAAGAAGTTACCAATCGCAGATGACTCTTCCCAGGCAGAATTTTGACTAGAGTAAACCATAAGTTTACTGTTAGTTGTGTCGTACCATAAGTCACCACCATCTAGAGAAGATGTAGGTGCAGAAGCTGACACTCTGTATCTGTTTGAGAATGAGTTAACTGTCGCACTGATAGCCTGTATATCGGCTGCACTAGCTAACTGTTTATGGAATGTATATGTGTGTAAGGTTGATGTTGTTTGTACCTGTAAACCACTGCTTGCTGGTAATGTCTGACTATGCAATGAGCTAGGAAATCCAGTTATAGTTACAGTGTTACCAGATCCAGCACCATTAGATATAGTTGCTACACCACTACCGTTGACTGCAAGACCGCTTGCAAGTTGTGATATAGATACAACTGTACCAGCATTGTTGCTAGGATCAGGGTTAGCTGTAGGAAAGCTAGTCTCGTTTGCTATAGCTACAAAACCACCAAGAGCGTTTGTTACAGACAATACAAGATCGTTTACAGCTTTTGATGTAGGTATACGTGTGTCACTGTTTGTAGTAACAGAAGTTTCTAATGTAATACCATCAAGCTGGTTTAGTTCTGCTGTAGTAGCTGTAAGAGCTGTAGAACTTGCTAGGTTTGACGCAGTTGTTGACTGCATACCAGCTAGTGTTGTAAGTTCACCGTCAGCTATTTTGTCAGTTGTAACAGCGTTACTTGCTATCTTTGCTGCTGTTATATTAGCGTCAGCTATTTTTGCAGTAGTTACTTGACTATCAGCAATATGAGCTGTATCAATAGATCCGTCAACGTAGTGCTCAGAGTCTATAGAATCGTCAGCTATTTTTGTACCATTAATTGCATCGTTAGCTATTTTAGCTGTGGTTACATTAGCATCTGCTATCTTAGCTGTGGTTACATTGCTGTCCGCTATCTTAGCAGTTGTTACATTTGCATCTGCAATATGCTCTGTATCAATAGATCCAGCTGCATAATGTTCAGAATTAAGTGTATCATCTGCAATTTTAGCTCCAGTAACCGCATCAGCTGCTATTTTAGCAGTTGTTACCAACCCATCTGCTATATCTCCAGTAACTATAGTACCGTCTGCTAGTTTTGCAGAGGTGATAGCACTGTCAGCTATATCTGCTGTAGCAATGCTGCCATCTATAATCTTAGAACTGTTTACAAATGGCTGTGCTACACCGTTAATACTAGGTTGTACGCCACCAAATATAGATCCTTCTAAATCTAGTGCTTTGTTCCTAGCATCTTGTGCTGTAAAGTTAGATTCAGTAGATGAGTTGTTTAAATCTGTAGCTCTTATTGTACTACCGCTTGCAAATGTAGTGTATGTACCACTAGCATCTCTTGTTCTACGCTCACAAAATACTACTGCTCCACTAGGTAGTGCAGAGTTAAATGTAATTGTATTGTTATCGCTGGATAGTGTGTAGTTTATTAAATTTGTACCTGCTGAAACTGCAGGGAAGTATAATCCGTCTGTGTTGTTCACCTGTGGGTGACTAGATTGTGCAGTACTACCAGTAGACTGGCGTAGCTGTAGCACTCTAGTACCACCCGACAATGTGACATAAACATCTAGATCATCTTGGTTATTCAGTTGTATTCCGACAGGACTAAATACAGTTGTAGTTGCATTAGTCGTGGCAGGGAAAGTTTTTTTAGTTGTAACTGCCATTGATAATCAATGTTATTTTGGAAATTTGTTAATTAAATATTCTACCTGTTCAAACCCACCAACCTTAATAAAGTCACGTTTTGCTTCGGCAATATTCAATCTCTTATCTAAATCTGCATATTCTGCTCTTACTCTTATCATAGCCCTTTCTTTGGCTTGTACAAATATCTTTCTTACTGCATTGTAAAATGGTGTTTGTGATACTAGTGCACCATCTCTATTTAAAAAGCCTTTAGTTCTATATGCTTCTACCTGATCTTTAAAACTCTGACTATTTACTAAGAGTTCTAAGTCTCTTCTAAAATCTACATCCATAGACATAAATCTTTGTAACTCAGATCTTTCAAAACTTGTCAAAGGTTCACCATTATATTGTGTTACTTCATCTGGTAGGTTAAAGTTTATATCCATCAAAGCTGATTTAACTGGGTCGTCATCACCAAATTGTATAGCCACTGGGCTAATCATATTAAACATACGTAGCCAAGGTGACGAATAATTAGGTGTAAACTTCTTACCAGATCTGTCTTTAGCTAGAATATCATACTTTGCTGGTAACATCTGTTTCAAACCTATATCTCTTTTAAACATAAGTTCTGAGAATGTATTGGCTTCCACTTGATGGGCTTGCATTACATCTCCAAGAGACGCTAACAAAGAACGATATGGTAAACTTGCTCTAGCTAGTCCAGCTATAGTATTGGTAATCTGTGCTCCAGAACTATCTGCGTTCATCAAAGTCACTAGGTCATCAACACCTGCAAGCATAGACTTGTCAACTAGAATAGAACCAAACATAAATGCAATCTTTTGTGTCATATTGTCTCTTTCATCTTCACCTAATAGGTGTTGATTAGTTGCAAAGTTAGCAGTAAGAGAAAATAATGTGTTAAATGGTTCTAAGTTTCTATATGATACGTATACTGGTTTCTCTTCTGTACCAAACCTAAATGAGTTAGCCTGTATACCTCTAGATCTCCAGTGTTCTCTAGTCTCTCTATCTGGTGGTAAGTCACCTGTAACTAGACCATTCATAGCTAGGTAAGCTGTGAGAGCCATTATAGTGTTACCTGTGGTCATACGACCTCTCATCATAGCCTGTGCCTGTGGTAGATCTTGTGGTCTAATACCATATTTATCAAGATTCCTAGCGTTCATGATGTCATCAAACTTACGAGTAAACCTCTCCATCTCTGTATGAGCAAAGGTCAAACGTAACGCATTATAACCAGTACGAACAAATGGGAAGAAGAAGTTACCACCTGGAATTGACTGTAGTGTTTCAAATACCTTGAGGTTTTGTGGTAGAGCTGTAGTAAGTGCAGCATCATTACCTGCCATTTCTGCAGCTTTATCAGACACTACATACCTATTATCAGACTTTATAAATATATCATCTCTAAACTTCTCTTCATACTTTTTAGCATAGTCAAATATGTCCTTATAGCTAGTCAAACCTTCTTCTATAGCCTTACGTGCAGCTCTTTGACGCATTTCTAAGCGTCCTATTAGTGTTCTTGCAGCAGCGTCCCCAGCACCCATCAAGTTTACACTATATCTGGTAAATGGGCTAGTATTAAAGTCTATAACACCCCTTAGAGAGTTATATGCTGCCTTATCAGCTGCAGTACCGTACTGATTGTAGAATTTTTCTAGTGCATTGAACTGAGCTAGGTCAGAATCTAGATTAAACTTACCTGCATAGGTTTGTTGTTTTCTATTTACACCTAAATTCCAGTTATGTCTAAACATTTGTAGACTTTCTGCGTGTATCTTCATCAGTCCGTGCATCTGTGTTAGGGCAATCATAGCCTCATTTCTGTTTAATGAGGTAGTTGCTCCTATAAATGCCATAAAAGGACGTAGAGTTGCTATAAGATTAGTACTAAATATAGCTTTTATTGGTGTAGTTAGAGAGCTAAGTAGTGAATTGTAGTACACAGAGCTTAGTTCTTTCATAAATCTAGGTGTAATATACTCACCATTTACACGAGTTGCTAGTTTACGTATCTTTATACTGCTAGGTTTAAAGGGATTCATAGCATATCTTTCTAGGTAGTCATGTATATGCTCTAAACGAGTCACTACACCACCACTTAATCTATGCATTTCGATAAGATCGTAGGCTTTTTGTGGCCCCATCTCCCTTCTAATCTTACGTAAGTAGGTATTATAAGCGTTTTGATCTTGTATAATCTGTGCAATACCGTCATCTACACTCTTTTTAACAAACTCATCTAGCACAAAGTTCTTTTGTTGTAGTAAAGTATTACCACTCATAAATGCTAGTTTCTTTTGCTCTAGTAATAGTACATTTACCATGTCAAACATTTGATCCATTTGACGATTTATGTCTACTCTATTACCAGATCTACCTAAAGTTTCAGCTGCAGTAGCAACAGACTCAATTTGTTTTGCTAGAGTGTACACTAATAACTGTGAAGCAGCCTTTTGTGGGGCTGTCATTGTCACTATCGCATCTCCATCATGCATCCAAATGATTCTATTCTCACTATTTTGAGTAAGGTAACGTCTCATGTTATCTGCAACGTTATCCCCGCCTTGTACTAGAATAGCATGTAGGTCATCTGTTTGTCTAAGAATTACATTGACAATATCTTCTCTACTCATTTTACGACCCAACTTATCTAGTTGTGCCCCACTCTTAAATATCTCTCCTGATAATGATTCTACTATCTCTTTAAGATACTCCTCAACCTTTATATCGCCTCTTGTAAGTTTCTTAAATGCAGCCTCTGTAGTTAATGGACTATTACTAGCTGGTACATCATTAATCCTATTCATAGAGAACTGTGCCTCTTGAAGGTTTCTTTGTATGTTTTCTAGTGGTGTACCTGTACCAAATGGTCGCCAAGTTGATTTCTGCACATCTCTATGCTTCATGTAATCAACCCAGTTATCTGGCCCATATACTGCCATATCAGCTTTTTGCTCTAAACCCATTTTAAGTTCAGAATCCCAAGGATCTCCAGCACGTTTACCTATTCTTTCAACCATATCGTGGTAGTCATTAATAGCTAATTCACGAATAGCTGCTTCAGATAGATTAGCAAAGTCTATATTTGGATGATGATTTTCTAAACTTTGCATAGTAGATTCAGAGGGTTGCTCACCATTTACTATACGTTTATATTCTTGAATATCAGTAACATCTCCAGTATCATCAAGTATGTTTTCATCTGCTACACCTTTTTCTTTAAGTCTCTTATAGTCCTCAAAATCTGGTATAGCATCATCTTTTCCACCTAGATGCTTTTCCATGTACTCCATTCTAAAGTCTCTGCCAAGCATACCACGTCTGTCAGTTTCACTGATCTTACGCATTTCACCTGCAGCTATAATTTCTTTAGCTTGAGATACCTTAAGTTGTTTTGCTTGTTCTTTAGTAAACTTAGCATTAGCCTCATCTATAGGCATACCTTTTCTAACAGCCTTGTGTGCCTTCCATACATTTCTGACAAAACCACCTAAGAAGTGACCTAGTACATTCATACCAGCTCCAGCTGTTACTGATTTCATACGAGAAATCCATACAGTATCTTCTTCTGGGTCTACAGCTAACGCTTCTGCAAACGGTATAAATGGAGCATGTTCGTTAACAAGGTTAGCAATATTACCTACTTCTGAACTCTGCATAATAGCATCAGCTACAGTACCTTGAGCTGCTACACCTGGAATTTTAGATACATAGTTTATAACTCTTGAACCTTGTTTACCTAGCCCTGCAGCTCTAGCACCTTTATATAATCCTGTGCCTAATCTAGTACCAGCTTTAGCTAAACCAGTAGTAGCAGCAACCTTACCACCTATACCGCCTGTAGCTGCTGATAATAAACCAAACTCTACAAGACCTCTAAGTAGTTTACCATAACCAGAGTTGTTTTCTGGTACACTGTTATCATCTATATCCCACCATGCACCAGACTCATACTCCTTACTAAATGGGTTGTTCTTCTCATCTTCAACACCAAAAACTTTATTAAGACCAGTTTTAAATGTGTCACCTGATAAATCAAGAAAGCTACCAACACTATCTATAGCATCAGCACCACCACCAACAATAGCTTTAGCTGTTTCTCCTATAATGTTACCTAAACCGTCTGGTATAAAACCTTGATCTTTAGCTTTTAGTAACTCATTTTGTTTACGTGCTTCTTCGTTTTGTCTAATAATTTCTGCATTGTTTACCAAAGTATCATCACGCACCCCTGCAGAACCAGCAGAATATCCAATAAATTCATTCTGATCTTCTTCCAAAGGAGCTCCGTTGTTTACCTCTTCTGCAAAGTTATTCGATTCCATCTATTACTCCTGTGTAGAATTTGGGGTGTTGAATTAACAACTTGTAAAACTCAGTCATATATTTATTTTCCATATCTGATTTGATATGTGGCACTACTAAACTCATCATAAACGAGTCAGGCGGTGCAGTTAAACCTGCATTTGTTGCAGCTTGTTTACGTAATGTTTGAAACTCTGTTTTAGACAATACATTTTTTATATCGTCAAGAACACGGTAGTCATCTGTCCAAACTGGAGGTATAATACCTGCTACAGCAGTTGGTGTAAAGAAAGCTCTTAGCCAAGCCTGTCCTGCATTTAAGTCAGCAGTGTTGCTTGCAAGACCCCAACCAATGTCACCTTCACCACCTTGTAGTAACTTAATAACATTGATTTGTGATTGTATTTTTGAAATTTTGTTTAAATAATTTTGATAAGATGCTGATTTATAGTTTTGTCTACTTTTAGTATTAAAGTCAACACCGTCTGTATCTTCAATAGCTTTATTTAATTCTTGTTCTAAATCTTCAATACTAAGAACCTCTAGATCTTTTGTGTTATGTTTAAAGATCTTATTAAAGTCACCATCAAAACTATCTATAACTTCTGTATTAAGTTCATTTAATTTAGCAGCTTCCGCATCTATAACCATATCACCAAAACCAGTTTGCTTATATTTTTTACCCATAAATTCGACATCAGTATATTTAAAGTCTAACTCTTTGTCACTGGTTATGTCGTATGCTTCCTCATAGTTACTTAGATTTCCACCATTAGCATTGTAATTCTCTAAAAATTTTACACCCAAATTTTCAAATTGTGCATTTTTTACCCAATGATCTCTAGGTTGACCGTTAGCTAAAGCATGAAAATTTTGGATTGCTTCTTGTTTATTATCAACTTTATATGTTGCATCTTTAAGTAAATTGTTAACATGATGTCGCATGATGTTTTCAAACAATACCTCAGTACCTTCTTTACGTGTACCATTAGTGTTGAATAAATCACTATAATCTATGTTTAACGTTTTAGCATAATCTTTTATTTGGTCTGCTGGTATTTCGTAGTTATTAGCTTTAAAAGCGTTTGTTAAATATGTAACAGAAATTAAGTTGTTTGTATCAAGCACTACATCTATATTACCTTCTTGAATCATTATCTTTTGATCTTTAGGTAATGTACCTTCAAACTGCATAATTGCTTGCAATCTAGGTGATAATTGATCTATACTAATCTCACCTAAACCAGCTGCCTGTCTCTCTGCGTTCCAAATTTGTAAAGCATTTATACCGTTAGCATCTTGCTGTGCAGCATATACAAATACCGTAGGTATGTTATCATATGATTTTACACCGTCTACTACATCAAAGTTACCTTCTAGTAAGATAGTTTTCTGTTCTACATTTAAGTCTTTATTTGATGAAATTAGTTTACCTGATAATACACCTGTACCACTTTCATCTGTTTCTAGAAAACCTTTAACATGTTCTTGTAACTTTCTTGAATTATCAGTAAGTAGATTATTTGTTTGATCTATCCAAGCTGAATCGTTAATAAATGCAGCATCCTTATTTTGAACAAGTTTTATACCATATTGTTTACCGCTTTCACTTTTACCATGTAAAAAACTGTTTTCTAATTCTGGAGAACCTTCACCTTTTGATGATATAACTTCTATTTCAGCTAAAATATCTTTTTCAGCAAGGTTAGCTGCTAAACCAAACAACTCATTTTTATCAGTTGTACCTTGAGCTTCTACCCATTCTGTATTTTTTAAATACATTTTAGTTCTTCTTATCAGCTCTTCTGTTGATAATGACTCAGCAGCTTTGATATATGCTCCGTTGATTAAATTATAATCATTATTGGTAATTTTACTGTTAGTTAATTTATCCAAATAAGCATTTTTGATATTAAGACTCATGGTAGACCACTCATCTTTATTCTCAAACACCCAATGGACGCTATCGTCTGCTGCAACAATACCAGAATTTTGACCTTGTTCTAGTACTTTAGAATTTATACCAGCATTTAGAGCAACACTAATAGGTATTTCATCCCAAAACTCAGCTAACTCCTTCATCTTCTTAAGAGACTCTTTATCAGGCAAAGCAGACGCTGGTTTAGTTAGAACACTTTGAAACATAGTGTCAATCTTATTACCTAGTGTACTGTCAATTATAAAGAAAGGATTTGCTTTAGCGTTATAGTATGCTTCATATAAGTTAACTTTATTACCATCTGCTAAGTATAATTTAGCTGCAGCTTCAAAGTCTGCAAGCATGCTAGTTTCTTCTGCCTTTTTTCTTTTATTAATATTGTCAGCTCTAGTAACCATAACTGACAACTCAAAATCTTCTTTGTTAAATGTCTCAAAGTAAGTTAGTTTTTTTCTACCTACACTTGTGTCAAACTCAAAGTCATCAAACACAAGATCTATAAGAAGTTGACGACCAACATCACTGTCCACCTTTGATATAGAGTTTGCTAGTGTAGTTTTTAAAAGTGCAGACGCAGCTTGATTAGCTGTCATACCATCTGGAGTACCACCATTATTGTACGCAATAGGGACTTGCTTAAGAAAGATTTGTATATTCTTTTGTAAACCGTCACGCTTTTGTAGATACTCTTGGTACTCGTCATATCCTGGGGCTCCTTCTTCTAATACTACAGGTGGGATTCTAAGAAGTTCAAACTCAGCAATATCTAAACTAACTTCTCTAGAAAAACCTTCTAGTTTCTCTACAGAGTCCTCCATAATGGACTTCTGTAACTGGTTAGCTGACCACTTGTTAAGAACTTTGTTAGCTGGGTCAGTTACATATCTTTGTAACCATTTAGCATTTATATCATCTAAGTTATACTTTTCCTTATATCTTTTAAGGATCTCAGCCTCCATCTCTGATTTGGTATCAAAGTCTTGACCGTTGTAATCCTTGAAAGCTATACCAGTTCCTTCTATGGGTTCACCAGTTTCTTCATCAATTTCAGGTTCTTGGAACCACTCTAGACTGTCACTTGTTGTAGCTAACAAATGATTACCAAAACCATTACCTACTTCTTGTAAAAACGCTCTTGTGTAACCATTACCAAAAGCACCACGTTGCATCCTAGATTCGTGTAGCTTTAGTTTTTCTTCTAAAGACAGTATTTTGGTTTTAGTAGCTTCTTTTTCTATTTGATCTAATGTATCTAAGTTTTTATCTCTTAGTTCATTAATCTCTTGGTTTACTTCGTATGGGTCAATAGGGTCGTTAGCATAAGCCTCGGCTCCTTTTGCCTGTTGATTCTTGATGTATTTACCACCAAAAGTTTTACCGCTTATTTCTAAAGCGTCATTTAGTGATTTACTAAATCTTGCTAATTCTTCTATTTCGTATTGATCTGTGGCTCCTTGAATTTTAGCTCCACGAGACATTTCTTCGATTTGTTGGTTGCTTGCAACCTGATAAGATTTGACATCTTGTTTCCTTCGTGCCTCTAAAGCCTTAGCTAAAGTTCGTAATTCCTGACTTTTATCTGCTGTAGCATTAGTTTTGGAATTAAAAGGAGAGAAGTTTGTCTGTCTTTTGTATGACATAATTATACTCTAGTTAAATAGCTTCTAATCCTGCATAAGCTCCTACACCCGCTGCAAAGCCACCTAATATAGGGCCAAGTGCAGATGGTTTCTCTGGAGGATTTTGGTCGATTGGTTTGATAGTTTTGAATGATGCGGTAGGTGCGACTGCTGCAGATGTTGTTATAGCGTTCATCGCAGAAATGTCTGAGGAATATTGGCCTAATTGTACACCAAACTGTTTGAGTCCGTAAGATCTAGTTGCGTCAAATATACTTGCGTTGAGTTGGGCTTCTTGCATACCCATTTGTCTTTCAACATCATCTAACATAAGTGACAATGATTGACCTTCTTGTGCTCCACTTGTAAGTAGTTTACCTTGAGCTTGTATAGCCTTAGCTAACGCCTCTTGGCTCTTAAACATACTTTCTGTTACTTTCTCTCTTAGTTCAGCTTGAGCTGATTCACTAGCTCTATTGGCTTCTATCTGGTTGATTTCTCTTTGTCTAAAGAATCTTTCACGTGAAGCTGCGTCAGCTTTTAACTGAGCTGTAAATACTTCACCTTTACGTTGATCGTTAAACGCAGAAATTTGTACATCGTTTAGGTACTTTTGACGGGCTATAGCATTAGAACGGTTGACTGCATCGACTTGTGCTCGATAACGTCTATTCTGTTCTTGCACACCCGTTATGGCTGAACCTGCACCAATGATAGATCCAATAACTATGGATGGTTCGCACATGGCTTTATAAATTGTATAAGAGGGACATTGTTGTAAACATGATAATTAACAAAAGTAAAACCTAGTAATTTTAATAATTTTATATGTGAGTCGTTTCTCATATCTGCTTGGTTCATTAAATAAGGATTGAGTAAACTATTTACCCAGCGTCTTGCTTCTCGCACAAATGTATGTGGAAACTCTGTACTAGCTTCGGTACATAACATCCATATAACATTGTGTGGAGTCACTCCCGCCACTCCAGCAGCCTTGCCGTTGGGAACCTTAAAAAAAACAGTATAAGTTGAGTTATAAAAAGATTCAATAATTGATGCCTCTGCACATAATCCAGAGGTTTCTTCTGCCTCACGTCTATCTTCATAGCGTAAGTTCAGCCCTACCTCCAAAGCTAATTCTGGAGTGCAAGGCTGAATATACTTACCTTCGTACATGTCGTCTATTGTGGTATATGCCATCCCAGCTTCCTGAGATTATGGCAGTAGAAAAGGGGTCGGGTATTTGTATTTGTAAAGTATATTTCTCATTCTTACGTTGTATTGGTACTCTTACACTCTTAGCTAAGTCTGCAGGAGGCTTATCAAATACACTAGAATTAGATAATATACCAGACTCAAATTGTACATAATCGTCTATGTCTTTAGTAATATTACCACTGGAATCTACATATGAGTATGGTGATGTAAGATGAAACTCTAGAGGGCCACCTACACCTAGTTCAAAATTTATTCCAGATATTCTTAGGTCGCCATCAGTGTCATAAGCATTTTGACCTACGTTAAAGTAGTATGTAGGTAATTCAATAATACTTGTATACTTATACCCTACAGCAACCTTTGCTGCACTGTCTAAATTTATATTGTTAACTGTAACAGTATTTGTACCTACTGCATCAACTGCTCTGACTGTACCAGCTATAGAATTACCATCGCTATCATTACCTGATAAACCAACAATAAATAAATTTGTAGTGTTTGCGGGTGTGTATGGTATAGTAAGTACAGTTTTTTCTGGAGCTGTGGTTGTTTGAGCTGACCCAGCTACGTTTGTAGCTAATGTCATATTATCTAGATGTGCCTCAAACTGTCTTGAAGTTGCAAGTGGTGAGCCAACAGTGCCTGTGCCTAGTACATATGTTCTAGCAGCTGTGGCATCTGCAACATATTCATATCTACATAGTTTATAGTTGCCATCATGTAGTGTAACAGTAAAGAAACTACCACCTGTATATAATGTATGTTGTACTGTGCCTGTTAATGTCCAGCTGTACCATGCTGATTGCTCACGTTTCTGTCCAGTATTATAATATTTATAATGATATACTGCAGAATCATTCTTTTTACTATAAGTAACAATACCTATAGCTGTAGAATTAGAAGATTTATTTATATCTTTAGGTAAAAATTCTGGTACAACTCTAGTTTGTTCTATTATCTGTGGTGGTGTATCATCATCAATAATTGTAGCTTCAAATGCTCTAGCATAAGCTGCTACATTTGATGTAAATAGTACGGATGTACCAAGGTCTACTGGTTGTATTGTAGAATCACACTCATAACTAGCTACCTTTTTAAGTCTAGCAGTCTTAGGACTAAATATATCTGACTCTGTAAATAGTAAAAATTGACCATTATCACTAAACATCATTACACCTTTTTGTATAGGTAGTGTATGATTAATAAATGCAGGTTTAGTATCAGATACAGTTATATCTATTGGGTTATCATCACTAGCAGATATAGCAGAAACAATAAAGAAATCAAAATAATTTCCAGGTTGACTCATAACTACATTTTCATTAGATATAATACCTAATCTGTTTCTATGAAAAAACATTTCTTGTATTGTACTACCAGTAAATGTAGGGAAAGGATTAGATGAGTCATCACCTACAAACCTTTCTTTCCAATAGTTTACATTACCTTTAGCGTTAGCAGTAGCTTCATCTAACTTTACAAAAGTAAATGTACCATTACGGTTGTTTATCAAAGCATGTGGCATCGTTGCGGGGTCTAAACCCTTTAACATTGGGTCATTACCAGAACCATCAAAGTTATGAGGTCTTACAGTTTCTTCATAACTACCAGCTCCAGACACTCCATTATTAGCCTCAAACTTTACATAGTAATCATCTGTTTCTAAATCAGCAGTGTTTGATATTTGAGCTACATAACCATGCTTATTCATAGCTGGTAGTCTAGTAATATCTTGTGCTCTTTGACCAATAACACTCATGTTTTCATTAACAGCTCCACCAAGAAAGTTAACACCATCTGCAGCAGATCCATTCATAAATAAACCACTACCAATAACCTCTGCAGTGACATTAGCAAGATTGCTATTTACTGAACTCTTAAGTCCATTAAGAATAGTAGCCATAGATATAGCACCATTGTCTGCGTTTTTAGGTGTTTTGTGATACCCTATATTAGCTACATCTTGGTATGTTGTTACTGGTTCTACAGCTTCTACTGAAATACGGTAGGTTTCACCCTCCATAGCTACATCTATAAACAGACCTTCAGCAGTAGCTTGATTTGTTGTTTTAATCAAACCACCGTCTTGTAATGTTACCGTAGCTGTGTAACGTACATCATAGTCTTGGGTGTAGCCTATAAACTCGTCCCCTGTACCAGATGTTGAAGGAGTCCCAGAACTACTAGCTCCTTGATAGGTAGCTATATTATCTGCAATAAAACTGTTACCGTTTACTTGTAAACTACCTTCAATATTTTCTGTAATATTTGTACCACCCACTTGAGCACCTGTTGTAGTTACTGCACTACCTCCAGAAAATGACCAAGTCAGTGTACCTGATTTACTTTGGTTTGGGTTTGTATCATCAAAGGTTGGCCCTTGAGGGCTTCCTCCAGACATCCTATCTACCTTTACAGAAGTAACCCTGAAAAATGTATTGGGTGTGGGAGCTGTACCACTATATAAAATATATTCAGTATTGTAAGCAACAGTATCCAACCTAGCATATGAGTAGTCTCCGTTTAATAATGGTGCATCTGTAGTTGCAGTTGTCTTTGCTACAACTTTGTTTGGATTAGCTATAAGGGTATAATCTTGAATTGTGGTAACTGCATATGGCGATGTAGCTCCAGCTAAATAACTAAATAAAGAATCTCCGCTAGAATTTGTCAGAGATTTTTCAGTACCATCAGCTAAGTCCCATACTCTTATAGGCATACCACCACTGTTAGATGGTGTAATTTGTACTATATATTTTTCATCACCATCTCTTATTATATCATACCAATGACCAGATGAGGTAGCATTAGTAAGAGTTCCTACAAACTCTGCAGGAGGACGTTTCTTAAGACCAAATGTAACATCTGGGACAGCATTATCACATACCCTTAACTGTCCTGGAAATTTTATTTTATCTGGCTGTTGAGATACACCCCCTAGAAAGTTTGGGATACGTTGATTGATTGCTGCCATTACATTCTTCTAAGTACTTTAAATGGACGATAAACAGTATTGGCATCTTGCTGATACTGAAAATCATTAAATATGTTATGATCTGATTGTTTCATTTCATACTCTACCGCTAAGGCTCTAGCAGCAGCTTCATCTGTTTCAAGTAACTTGGCAGATGGTTGACTATTTACCATACGGTTAGAGGCGATCCTAGATGCTCTAGTGGTAATATAATCTTTAAACGCTTGTGGTAGATCCTCAAAATCTAGCATCCACACAATATCAAAATATAATTTACTACAATTTTCAAAGGTAAAAGTATGATTCTTTTTATCATATACTTTCATTACACCATTGTCACTACGTCTAACTATATCATAATCTTTACCGTGTTCAAAGATATTGAGGTCTAGTTGTAGGACATTGTTTGGAATGATACACTGGTTGTTTGCATCGAGGTCTATAGGATACTGGTTTTCTGTGTTGTATGACCATCCCTCAGCTTGTATCTCACGGCAGACTTGCCTTAGAGTTTTTTGTGCTATAGCCACTTCGGGGCTCTGCACTGTTAATGTATTAACTGGGGTTTCTCCAACGCTCATCAGGATTGAATTTACAGCATCTAGTTCGGTAGACACTCCGTAAGATATTTGTGCCATATAAAAAAGGGGGGCGAGTGCCCCCGTATAAATGTATATATTATGAGAAAGCTGCTGGCTTTGTAGATGTTCCTGCGAACAATTCTACACAAGCTGCTGGGTTCACATAATCTGCTCCCATAGCTAGTCGTCCTAGAATGACATCGCCTTGGTAAACAACAGAAACATCACCAGAAGTTACTTGAACCTGTGGCCCTATTGTTTCTACTACACCTGCAGCTTCTCTTTGGAAGATAAGTCCACATGTGTTTGCAAAGTTAGAGGCAGCACCGTAGTTCTGGCGTGGGCCATAGTTGTTACCTGTAACTGTTGTAGCTGTTTCGATTGACTCAGATACGAATGAACCTGTATTTCCAGGATCTACTGTGTCTAGATCAGTTGCAGCTGAAGCACCACTTGAAGGTGCATACTTTGTACCATACTTAGAGAAGAATGGTGTGTTCATTGATTTGTAGATTGTGATACCTGCAATTTCAATGATACCGTTT
>Ga0163109_10002157_pt1 | contig 15482 bp, 13 predicted proteins | sample CRUFie1St13metaG_FD_108704 | JGI IMG/M metagenome (GOLD analysis project Ga0163109, IMG submission 108704) | Marine microbial communities from the Costa Rica Dome - CRUD Field 142mm St13 metaG | ecosystem: Environmental > Aquatic > Marine > Oceanic > Photic zone | place: Costa Rica: the Eastern... | reverse complement strand
GAATTAAAAACCCAGAAAGCGACACCAAAATTGGAGAAACCCTCAAAAAGACTATCATTGCTGCTAACAAAAGTTGCCAGATACATCCCACAACTATAGCATAACTAAAAACTGCTAGAGGACTTTGGAGGTCTAGACCCACCAAAAAGGTCACTATAGTAACATTTACAAAGCCAATAGCCGGTCCAATAGATAAGTCTACCCCACCCCTACCTGCCATAGCAATCGGCGTAATAGCAATAGAGGCCAAAATCAAAGGAGCCGATACCAATATAGCTCCTGCTAATCCAACGGAAGTAAATAACTGTGGGGCTCTGAATGCGCATATTATCAGAAGAATAGTCACAAGTGCTGCGGGTATATACAAATGTTTATATTTTTCATGACTGAACATTAAAGAGTTAACCCCTTATTGCTATGCTTCTGGGCTTCATTAAGGCCAAACATACTGGACAATAATTTATTTTCGTCACATTCCTCCGCAGTCAAAGAGGCATAGATTGTTTGATTAAAAAATATATCTACTCTGTCAGTAAAATGATAAAACTCTTCCAATTCTGATGACAGATAAATAACAATTCCACCTCTATCAGCAAAACTTCTCAGGTTTTTGTATAGCATTTGCTTGGTGGCAATATCGACACCCCTAGCAGGATCATTTAAAACTATAACAGATGGATCGCTAGCAAAAGCGCGAGCAATTAAGACTTTCTGTTGATTGCCACCTGATAGCGTAGTTATTGGGTTTAAAGGGTTTTGCCACTTAATCCGCAAACGATCACGCTCGTTTTCTAAAATTTTTAGAGTACTATCTGATTTTAATATCCCAAATTTATTGAAAGTATCCGCTAAGCCTAAAGAAAAATTTTCTAAAATAGATAGGTTGGGAAAGATACCTTCCTTCTTTCGGTCTCCTGAAACGTAAACAATTCCGAGATCTGTTGCTTTCTTTAGAGACGAGATAACAAACTCATCGTCCTCAGACAGCCTATAACTCATTTTACCAGCATGTAGCATATTAATGCCAGCTAAAGCAGTAATAAATTTCTCTTGTCCTGCCCCTTCCAGTCCCGCAATGCCAATCACTTGTCCTTTACGAGCATCAAAATGAAATTCAGAACTGTCTTCAGAAATCTTGCAATTTTTGAATGATATGGATGGTTGATCAACAAATTTCTTTTTACCCAGTTTTGAAGACTTTTGTTTTCTAAGCGTTGGATCAGACATTAGCTTTAGAATTCTATCTTCATTAATTTGTTTTTTTTCTAACCTATCTACGGATTTACCATCTCTAAGCACTGTTGCAGTGTCAGTAATCTTTACCAATTCTGAAATTCTGTGGGTGACTAATATTACGCATGAACCACTGTTTTTCAAATTAATCATTTCTGAATGCAGCCTTTCAGTTCCATTCAGATCTAGTGCTGCAGAGCTTTCATCAAAAATCAGAGCTTTAGGCCTTTTGACTAAGGCTCTCGCAATGACTATCCATTGTTTATCCGATAAACTAAGGCTCTTAACCGGTTGTAAGGGAGAGATATTTTTGTCTGCAAGCTTTGACAAGAGTTCGGAGCTCTTTTCAATTTTTTCAACAGTTGTCAGAGAATTTTTAAAAACACCCTCATAACTAGGAAAAATATTTTCATAAACTGTCAGACTGTCTGCGGTTAGCACTTCCTGATGGACTGTCATTACACCAGCACTCATAGCCTGAAGTGGTGAGTATGGAGTAACACCCAAAACATTTACATCACCACTGTCTGCTAAAACTATTCCGGACATAATCTTTGCAAGAGTACTTTTGCCACTACCGTTTTCTCCAATAATAGCATGAATCTCTCCTGGATTTGCTACTACAGAGGCATTGTCTAAAGCAACTGTTTCACCAAAAGATTTGCAAACATTTTCTAGTCTTATATTATTCAAATTTAATTTTTTCCTTTTAATAAAATATCAATCCCGAAAACTTAGCTTCCGGGATTGAAAAAGTTATAACAATAACAATTATTTTAGTGGATCTTTAGGCCTTAAAAAGTAACCTGCAGCTCTGTCGTTGTCGAACCATACATCTATACCGGGTTGGATATATTCTTTACTATCGATGGAACAATCGCTTGACAGCGAGGCGGTATAATCCGAAGCCTCAACTCTGTAAACTGGACGCAAGATCGACTGAACTTTGGGTCCCTGGTTCTGTAAAGTACGAATAACAGCATTAAAGCCCAATTCCATTTCATCACCTGGTGGCCAAATTTGGAATGCATGACTAATCCAGCCCGGATTCTTCTTTAAATAGCAGGCAGCACCAGCTGACCCTGCTAAAGATATGGGCATAACATCACGTCCAGATTGAAGAACGGCCTTTAAAATACCAGTTTCTTGAGACCCCTGAGCTATGATACCATCGATCTGGGCTGGATTAGTAGCGAGGAATTTCTGAACCTCAGTTTGCGCTACTTGGTCGGTCCAATTTCCGGCAACCTGCCCAACTAGCTTTGCGTTGGGAAATTCTTCCAACGCTCTTTTCGCGCCTGTGTCAAAGCTTTCAGATGATGCAGCTCCAGGTATACCACTAACTAGAAGAAAATTTCCAGACCCCCCTACTTCCTCTATCAAAGCCTTAGCAATCTGGTAACCTCCATCAGTGTAGTTAGACGAAGCATTCAAAGCAAACGGTGATGTGAGATACCCGGAGTAGGAGAATACTACCACGCCTTTATCATAGGCATATTTCACAGCCTTGTTAAGCGCAACGGGGTTAGAGCAGCAAACGATAATAGCATCTACACCTTCGTCAACAAGCTGCCTTATTTGCTGAATTTGCCGTGCGTCATTTAAATCTGACTGGGTGACCTTGATTTCAGACACTAATCCAGCAGCTTTGTAAGCCGGAAGCATAACATCCATCAATCGTTTCATTCCTTCGGCGCGCCATGTATTACCAGCGTAAGAACTGGCATATCCTATTTTCCAAGGTGGTGCCGAACGAGGCTGCCAATCCCGATACTTCGAGGCTTCGATTGGTTGACCTGCATCAACGTTGTCATATGCAGACACCAAATTATCAGGTAGTTCTGACAGGCCTTGGTGGCCATCTGCGAATGCAAACGATGTCATTCCAGATATACATGCTGATGCAAGTGCAGAGTATAATATTTTTCTGTACATAATCGCTCCTTTTCATAGTGTAATTAGTGAGGAATAAGAGTGCGTCTTAATTAAAACAGGCAATCAAATCACTACGCGTACGCACTCATCGTATTTTTTACGTGCCTATGTGGAAGATCATGATTAGCTATAAAAGGTATAGGTTGAGCCTATGCCGTAGTCATAACTCAAGTTTTCTTTAAGGTTTTTACAAAACTTGCTACGGCAGTTTTTTAGATAGAAGAGATAACAAAAAAGTTTTTATACAGTTAAGACGAATGAAACCTAATTCGATAACGCAACTGATAATGTATTTACTTTCAAATCACGAAAAATCACTTCGAATTTTATCTGCGTGTTCATTTAGCTCGGGCAGCGAAATGGACCTCTTTCTTTGATCTTCAGTCCAGTCTGCTGGGGCCAACATCTTCACCACTCCACTTTGCGTTTTGACTTCAATAAAATTATTTTGAGGATGATCTACGAAATCTTCCATTTCAGAGAACTTACCGTAAGCAATGTTTGCTGCATTCAATAGTTCGAGATTATCCAATAAATCCCGGCTCTCAAAAAATGACTGAACTAAACCATCAAGGCGTGCTCTATTCTCGACCCGCTTTGTGTTTGAAGCAAAATCCTCTAGGGTAGCTACTTCCGGTTCTTTCAATACGTTGGCACAAAACGACTGCCATTCTCGCTCATTTTGTATTGCTATCAATATAACCTTCTTATCTTTGCACATAAATGCCCCGTATGGAGCAATTGTTGGATGCATCAATCCCGCCCGGGCCGGCTTTCTACCACCGTATTTAAACTGTAAGTATGGAACATTCATCCAGTCAGCCGTGGCGTGAAACAAAGATACTTCTATGTTACGACCTACACCAGTCACATTTCTTTCTATGAATGCCTCTAAGATTGCCTGATACGCGGTCATACCAGCTGAAATATCACAAATAGATAGCCCAACTCTCGCTGGAGCATCACCAACCCCATTAATCGCGCTTAGACCAGTCTCTGCTTGTATTAATAAATCGTAAGCTTTCTGATATTGAGCTGGACCGAACGAACCATAGCCCGAGATACAGCAGGTAATTAAGTTTGGATATTTTACACTCAAATCTTCCACACCAAAGCCTAATTTTTCGACAACACCTGGTCCCAAATTTTGAATAAATACATCTGCCTCTCCAATCATATTAGTCAACAAATGCTTATCGGTCTCGTTTTTCAAATTTAAAGCAATTGACTCTTTTCCTCTGTTAAGCCACACAAAATATGCGCTGAGTCCATTGACAAGGTGATCGTATTGGCGAGCAAAGTCACCTTCAGGCCTTTCCACTTTTATTACGCGGGCCCCTGCGTCAGCTAATTTACAAGATGCATATGGCGCGGCTACTGCATGTTCTAATGAAACGACCAAAGCGTTATCTAGTGCACCCATAGCTTTTCCTCAAAGACATGCATAGGTTTCTGCACAGTTCCAATTTTTGCAATTACAAATAACCTTTATGTGGTATAGCAAAGAACTATTGACTAAGTAACAGTTATTGTATACGGTCCAACTACTAGCCCGCTGAAAAATCAGAGATTTCTCTTGGCAGTAGTACAGCCAGCTTAAAATTTATCTTAAAGATCAAACGTTAAGTTTCTTATTATTTAAATACTTTATAAATTAATACAGTAATGATGTTTATCATAATAAGCATGATAAAGCAGAAGTTTAGCATCCTTAAACGGCTTTCGCTTTCTGTAAATTGCGATTGGTAAAAGACGGAAAGGGCATTACATAAAAATACGGGGGATTTAGGTGGACTTAAAACAGATTAAATACTTCCTAGCAGTTTCCGAGCACGGGTCTGTCGCATCCGCAGCAGCAAGTCTAAATCTTGCGCAACCATCGTTGTCACAACAAATAAAAAATTTGGAGAATAGTCTCGACACAGAGTTATTCACAAGGACGTCTCGCGGGGTCACCCTGACATTAGCTGGCAAGCAATTTAAAAGTCATTGTAATGAAATTTTAGCATTAGTTTCATCTGCCGTAGAAGAGGTAAGGTCGGTTGGCTCTAACATAAGTGGAAGTGTGGTTATAGGATTTCCAAGCTCTGTTTCCATGGTTTTGTCAGTTCCATTGCAGGAAACAATTTGCCATGAACATCCGGAAATTAATTTGCGGCTAGTTGAGTCTATGAGTGGATTTATCAATCAAATGCTTGAAAACGATGATCTGGATATGGCGATACTTTACGAAAATAATAATTTGAGAAACTTTGATCATAAATATCTATTGAGAGAATCCCTTAAATTTTATGCCGCAGCGGATACATGGCCATTCGAGTCGCCCCCAAACGAGCCTATTGAGTTAAAGTCGTTAGGAAACCTGGAATTTGTATTTCCATCGACAGATCATGGTTTACGAAATTTGGTAACACGGGCTTTTAAATTAGCCGGATGTCCCGTAAAGATATTTGCCGAGATGGACTCTCTCTCACAAATTAAGTCGTTGGTAGCGAGAGGCAGTGCTTATACAATTCTTCCACCGGCAGCGACATATGATTTTGAAAGCAGACGTGAGCTTGTGAGCGCCCCCATAATAAATCCCTCTATTGACAGATCCGTCTTTTTTGTCAAAAACTTGAAAAAACCACCCACCGCCGCGATGCTAAAAGTTGAAGAAGTTATACATTCGGTAGTTGTTGAATTAGTGTCGCGCGGATTGTGGCAGGGCAGTAGCATTCAATAAATTCTTGCTTTCAATACGTCTGTCAAAAGTATAAAGTCCTATAGATTTTTCCTATAACCCCCATAAAAACCCAGCAGATTGTTTCAGCGCAATTCTCTCATTACCGTGAAATTATAGTCAGTTAGCAGACTAGGTGGATTTCTAACTTTTAATGAAAGGCTACGCTGAGAGTGGGGGAAAATTTAGAAATGCGTAATGCCCAAACCTGTTTAATATCAGGTTCTAGGGTATCCGCAGAAAAAAATGGTATCATTCCGGTAATTGATCCAAGCAATGCCGAAGTATATGATTTCATTTCGGCCGCCACCGACAACGATATAGATCAAGCAGTACATTCAGCACGTAGTGCATTTCATAGTGTTGTTTGGCAAAATTTAAATGCTACTGATCGCGGTAGGCTCCTTCAAAACTTATCCGCAGAGATTCTGAAAAAGAAAGATGTATTAGCAGAAGTCGAGGCTAGAGATACGGGTAAGCCTATGAGCCAGGCTCAAGCAGACATATTAGCATGTGCTAGATATTTTGAATTTTATGGCGGAGCCGCCGATAAGCACTATGGGTCTACTCTACAATTTTTACAAAATTTTCATGCACAAACAATTCGGCAGCCCTTAGGTGTCACCGGTCACATAATACCTTGGAATTATCCGGCTCAAATGTTCGCGCGCTCAGTTGGGCCATCACTCACAGTTGGAAATACAGTTGTGGTAAAACCAGCTGAGGACGCATGCCAAACACCAATTTTGTTGGCGCAGATTGCAACGGAGGTTGGGTTTCCTGATGGCACAATAAACCTAGTAACGGGTTATGGTGAGGAAGCTGGTGCGTCTTTAGCTAAACATAAAGACGTAAATTTTTTATCGTTTACGGGATCGCCAGAGGTTGGGACTTTGGTTCAGGCTGCAGCTGCTACAAACCATATTGGATGTACACTTGAGCTTGGCGGTAAATCTCCTCAAATAATCTTTGAAGATGCCAATATCGAAGACGCTATTTCGGCGGTGGTCGCCGGAATTACTCAGAATGGTGGTCAAACATGCTCAGCAGGCTCACGAGTTTTAATACAGAAAACCATCTATCGAAAGTGTTTAGATATATTGGCAGAAAAGTTTTCAAGTTTGGTTGCTGCTCCGTGGCAAGACAATCGGCAACTTGGGCCAATGATCTCCTTAAAACAAAAACAGCGTGTAGAGGACTTCATCGCTCAGGGAGGCAGTCCAGATGCACCACTTGTAGCAACAGGAAAAATTTTGGAAACTGCTAATGAGGCTGGATTTTTCGTAACTCCGTCCCTATTTGCACCATCTTCAGAGTTTCATCCCCTAGCTCAAGAAGAAATTTTTGGACCAGTACTAGCGTGTCTTTCATTCGAGACGGAAACTGACGCAACAAGAATAGCAAATTCGACACCATATGGATTGGTAGCTTCGATATGGAGTGCAGATGGGAATAGACAGTTTAGAATGGCTAAAGCGCTGCGAGGCGGACAAATATTCATAAACTGCTTTGGAGCTGGTGGGGGCGTAGAGTTGCCTTTTGGCGGCAGTGGAAAATCAGGTCACGGCCGAGAAAAAGGCCTCGAAGCACTCAACGAATTCTCACAAATAAAGACTATTATTCACAAATATAACTAAATTAGGCGCTATACCATGAAGTTAATCAATAAAAATAGTATTATTACTGGTGCCGCATCTGGGTTTGGCGCTGCGATAGCTAAAAGATTTGCAGTTGAAGGTTCGAAAGTAGCTTGCTTGGATATAAATCTCAACGGTGCAAAAAAAATTGCCTCTCAAATTGGCAAAAATGCAATCGCAGTTGAGTGTGATGTGAGTTCGGCTAACGAAATTGAAAATGCTGTTCAAACAACTCTTGCTGAGTTTGGTTCAATAGACATTGTAATTAACAACGCAGGCTGGACCCAAAAAAATGAACCAGCCCTTGATGTAGATTTTTCAACTTTCAAAAGAATTTATGAGATAAATGTTGATAGCATTTTTCATATGACAAAATCGATAGTACCACATTGGCGCGAACGAAAGTGTGGGGTAATGATAAATGTCGGCTCAACTGCCGGGATAAGCCCAAGACCGGGTTTGACCTGGTACAATTCCTCAAAGGGCGCAGTGAACTTGATGACCAAAGCACTCGCAATTGAGCTCGCACCAGAGTCTATAAGGGTATGTGGTTTAGCACCTGTTATGGGTGCCACACCTCTATTAGAGCGTTTCATGGGATTGGACGATACCCCTGAAAACAGAGAAAAATTTTTACCAACAATTCCGATGGGAAGACTCTGTGAACCGGAGGATATGGCTTATGCAGCTCTCTGCTTAGCATCCGATGAAGCTAATTTTTTGACTGGGGTTATCCTTCCAGTCGATGGCGGTAGGACAATTTAAACATGCTAGTGCAAGGTTTTTTCAAATATCTTATCCGCCACCCACTAACCGAAGACCAAAGTATGTAAACTATTATGGAGAAGAAAGTATGGCATATTTTATGAAGCAAAAACACGGCGCGCTAGAAGAAGCTGTCGTACAATATAATCGTGGAAATTTGAGCAGACGCTCATTTATAAAAAGAGCTGTTTCCCTCGGAGTCACTGCAGGTATGGCCAGTGCTCTAGCAACAAGTTGGTCTGGTAAGGCTTTGGCTAGTTCCTCAAAATCAGCAAGTCTACCGAATAGTAATTTCGATTACATTGTTGTTGGTACAGGCTCGGCAGGCTCTGCACTTATTCACCAACTTGCTAAAAGCGGAGCCAGTGTTCTAGCACTTGAGGGTGGACGAAATGATGATTTGGAGGAAGTTCATGACTCTAGATCGTGGGCTGCGTCTCTTGGAACAGATGCTACGAAATGGTTTGAAACAACTCCCCAAAACTATGCAGACGGTCGAACTCACATGTGGCCAAGAGGAAACGTATTAGGCGGAACATCGGCTTTGAACGCAATGATATTCGCAAGAGGTCACAGAAGCGACTGGGACAATTGGGCTTACGAGGGGAATACGGGTTGGTCGTATGACGAAATGCTTCCACACTTTATGGCCATGGAGACCTATGAACCTGGGGGAAAAAATCGCGGTACCAACGGGCCAATTTTCATTACTCAACCTGAGGATAAGCATAAACATGAAGGCGCACATGCTTTCATGGATGCTTGCTCTGCCCTTGGTTACAAAGAGACTTCCTCGCCTAACTCAGATCGCATGTCCGGGCAGCATTGGGTTGACTTCAATATTAAAGACCAGAGGCGTCAATCTTCTGCAACAGCATTTTTACGTCCAGTGATAGATATGGAGAACGTAACGGTTTTAACAGATGCTCCAGTAATTAAGGTAAATTTCAAGGGCACTACTTGCACAGGCGTTACTTATTTACACAATGGCCAACCAGTAACTATAAATGCTGACAAAGAAGTAGTCCTGTCTTCCGGATCAATAGACACGCCAAAACTTCTTATGCTTTCTGGCATAGGTATAGCTAGCGACTTAAAATCAGTAGGGATTGACGCCATCGCTGACTTGCCTGTTGGTATTGGCCTTCAAGACCACGTTCTTGGCGCTGGTGTTAACTACGAGGCAAAAGGTCCAGTACCAGTTTCGCATTATAATCATTCTGAGGTTTATATGTGGGAACGTTCAGATAGCAGGCTTATGGCGCCAGATATGATAATGCTTTATGTATCTGTACCGTTTGCGTCGCCAGGTCATAAATTAGATTATACTGACGGATATTGTGTTTTATCCGGAGTAGCTCGTCCTTTATCGCGAGGCTATGTAAAATTAAAATCTAATTTAGCATCAGACACTCCTATAATCGAGCCAAATTATTTAAAAGAAGAACAGGATTGGGTTGCGTATAAACGTGCTACAGAGATTTGTAGAGATATAGGTGGCGATAGCGCTTATAATGAATTCCGTAAACGAGAGTCTCTTCCAGGTACGAGCGGCGATCTTACAGATGCTGAGTGGCGAGACTTCCTTGGAAAGTCTTTGAACACTTATTTTCATCCTACTTCGACTTGTAGAATGGGTGTAAATGCAGAGTCAGTTGTGTCACCTGAGCTAAAAGTCCATGGTATAGAAAATCTGCGCGTGGCGGATGCATCAGTGATGCCCGCAATCACTACCTCAAATACTAATTGTCCTTCTATGGCAATTGGGTGGAAATGTGGTGACATGATTGTCAACGCATAATACAGAAGGAGTGGCGGTTGGGTGAACTTGCCGCCACTTTCAATGTTTAGTTCAAAATCTATTTTCAAAAATTTTATAATAATTTAAATTAGCTTTATGGTGGATTTTGCCCTAATGAAATTGCCCGACTTAAAGAAAATAGAGTTTGAAAGCTTTGACGGAATGTCATACGAAAATGGGTTAAAAGTTATATACACACCAACAAATTATCATACTTTTAACGACAACATGCTCACTTAGAATTTAATTTATATTTTGAATTCCATAAGAAAATTTGTCGAATTTAAGCTAATGATTTTAAATAATTTTTGTACGTTTAACAAAAATAAATAAGTTGTTTATAATATCTGCTATCAGAATGCCAACTATAATGGCCGTTTATTTAACCCGCTCGCGCCATAGCTCTGGTCCGAGTTTATGGATAGAGTTACCCATGCAATCTACAGCAACCGTTACAGGAAAATCTTTGACCCTTAATTCGTAAATCGCCTCCATGCCCAAGTCCTCAAATGCAACAACCCTCGCTGATTTAATCGCTTTTGAAATTAAAAACGCTGCGCCTCCTACTGCAATCATATAAACAGCCTTGTGTTTTCGGATTATATCGCAAGTTGCCGAACTTCTTTCACCCTTCCCGATCATGATCTTCAAGCCTGTTTTTTCTAAAATTTGTTCCGTAAATTTATCCATGCGAGAAGCTGTAGTAGGACCGGCAGGACCGATTACCTCTTTCCTTACAGCATCAACGGGTCCAACATAATAAATTGCTCGCCCTTTAAATGATATTGGCAAACTTTCACCTTTATCAAGAATATTTAAAATTCTTTTGTGTGCTGCATCTCTACCTGTATACAGCTTACCAGTTAGAAGAAGTCTATCACCGGCTTTTAATTTCCGAAGTATTTTTTCATCAATTTCATCCAGCTTCAAGCTCTTTGTATAACTAGAAACCTCAGTCCGTAATTTTGTAGGCCAGATTGATAAGTCGGGAGGCTCAAAATTTGCTGGTCCCGTTCCATCCAGTTTGAATTTTACGTGGCGAGTAGCTGCACAATTTGGTATCAACGCAATTGGGAGTGATGCAGCATGAGTTGGAAAACTATTTATTTTTACGTCTAAAACCGTGATATCTCCTCCAAGCCCTTGTGCTCCAATACCTGTCTGATTAACACGTTCATAAATTTCAATCCGCAGAGCTTCTAATTTGTTTTTTGGTCCTTTCTTAAGCAAGTCTGTCATGTCTATTGGTAAATTAAGTGCCTGCTTTGCCATGACCATTGCTTTATCGACGCTTCCGCCAACACCGATACCAAGCATACCTGGAGGACACCATCCAGCACCCAATTGACTCACAGTTTCTACAACCCAATCACTCACAGAATCTGATGGGTTTAAAACTACAAATTTGGTTTTGTTCTCTGACCCCCCTCCTTTCGCCGAAACCTCAACCTCTACAGAATTTCCAGAGACTATTTCTACAAATAACATAGCAGGTGTATTGTCGTCCGTATTCACACGTTTATTTAATGGATCACTAACTATAGAGGCTCGAAGCGGATTAGTATCTTTTAGATAAGCGATCCTAACAGCTTCATCTACTGCGGTTTGGAGATCATGAGTTAATTCAACGAAGCACTGCGCACCGATTTTTATGTTTACATTTGCAACTCCTGTATCCTGGCAAATTGGACGTTTTCCAATGGCACATAATCGTGAATTCTGAAGTATTTGGCCAATTGCCGCCTTAGCTGTAGGGCTCCTTTCATTTTCCCAAGCATGTTTCATGGCGAGAATAAAATCAGTTGGATGAAAATAGGAGATGAACTGCATTGCCTCTGCAATACTGACTATTAAATCATGTTCTTTTATTATTCTCATACATCTGTCTCAAAAATGATCTTCAAGATATTAAAACTTTCTATATCGTTTATCCATAATTGTATTAAATATGATCCCAGTCCTAATAATAATTCCTAAAATCAGTCACCTGCCTTGAATTACTGTTTTGTGTATTTACAAAACTTTGAATATAAAAATTAACTTAAAAAGATTTAAATGGAATAGAAGCGCCTTACATTTAGGAAAAAATTTCTATCCTTACTGTCTCCAGACAAAATGAGCACACAAAAAATTTTAATTGGTTTCACTTGTTGCTAGTAGTTTAAATCCCTCTCGCCTGCAGTTTAATCAAAGTATCATGTTTCACTTTTATTCCAAGTGATTTAACAAGAGTTCAAGACGTTTCTTCACTGCCAGAAAATTAATCTCACGTCGATCGGTAATTTCCCCACACCTAGTTGCGATTAGTCCTGATCTCATCCAATATTGGAAGTAAGTATTCTCGAAATTTATCATAATCCTCAGTTACTGGGAAATGGCCAAGTTTTTCCATAGGCCAAAATTTTGCTCCAGTTACTAAGTCTGCGAGTGCCTGTGTTTCTTTCGGCGAAGTATTAGGGTCGTATTCACCTGTAAGTAGATAAAGCATACATTTTTTTGTGTCGATTTTTGAAGCTTCTTCATCCGACATGTTATGATCGTAATAATAATAAAACAAGTCACCAGCAAAAATACCTGGGCCACCACAGGAGTATTCCCATTGTATTTCCCGAACATTCTGTTCCGGAGAAAATGGGGATATGTTCAACATCATTGCAGCTCCAATAGAGGTGCGGTTCACATTAGGGTTATCGAACTCTTTGCGTATGCCGGACATGCCAACTTCTACGTATTCTTCGGCTGATCTTAATGCTCCCTCCACAGAAATAGTAGCGTCGTAACGATCCGGGTAATTAGATGCAAGATCAACTGCTAAATGGCCACCCATTGAGCAACCCATATAGATAGGCCTATCAAGCTCAAGTTCGTCAGACAAGATATTTGGAAAAGCCATCATTTTCGACTTTGTCATCTTATATTCCTCTTCCCACCATCTGTAACTATACGGCGGTAAAGATTTTCCATGAAATGGTAAATCGAAAGCAATGACTCTAAAGTATTGTGTTATTTCGCTGTCACATAAAAGATGTCGGTATTGTCGCCCATCGGATCCAGCTGTGTGTCCTAAAATTAATGGAATACCGCTACCAGCCTCTTCATAAAAAACTCTATATTCTATATCTTCAACAGTAAGGTATACGTATCTACCAGTAATAGGGTCATGCTTTGACATTCGAATTCTCCTCGCTGATTTCCCGCAAAAGTGCAATCAACCTGTTTATGCCAGGCAGATAGGCAAATGTTTCGTTTGTATCAGATATCTGCATTCCGTGCTTAACAGCTGCGGACTGAAAACACTGGAAAAATGGTTTCGGTCTCTTTTTGAGTAATTCATTCCAATCTTCTTGATTTCCCCCTAGTTTTATTTTTGCAGAGCTTGGTTGTTCTTCAAATTCTTGATCTATGGAATGTAACTCGCCGTTTCTAAATTTTAAACTCCAGCATTCTGAGCCAAACTCTAAGAGTAACGAGCCGTCAAAATATCGCATCTCTCTGTTGAACTCAAAATCACCTTTGAAAATATCTATGTTTTCCATGAGTGATTTGTACATATAATGTATCCTCCTACTTTAGTTTTTATTTTCCAAATATTTAAAAATCTCCGTGTGATCAGCATCCGTAGGAAGCTTAGACGAAACTATATTGAGTAAATTTGACATACTTGAGAGTAACGAAAGCTTTAAATCCAAGTCTTTAGAAAAGGATTCTGCAATATTCACATCTTTGGCTTGCAGTTGAATTCCAAATCCTGAATTATAATGCTTGCTTAAGATCATCTGTTTAATCTTATTTTTTGTAGAATAATTCATACCAGTAGAAGCATTCAATATGTCAATACACAGCGCTGGATCGATACCAAAAGTTTGAGCAGCAAATAGTGCTTCACAGGCTGACACCATTCCCGCTGCGGATACATAATTATTCAACGCTTTCATTGCGTGACCAGTTCCTAGTGGGCCACATAAAAAAATTGAACTGGTCAAAACCTTCAACAAGGGCTCGTGTTTTTTTAATTGCTTAGATTGCCCCCCCACCATCATACTGAGTGTACCTTGCTTCGCACGTAAAACCCCGCCTGAAACGGGGGCGTCCATAAGCCTAACATGTTCATCAACTATGTTACCGAGCTTAACGGTATCAAATGGGGAGGAAGAGGACATATCAAAAGCAACGCACTTTTTTGCAGTCGTTTTGAAGTTATTACTTTCCAAAAAAACGTCACGAACATTTTCGCCGTTAGGTAACATAGTTATAACTATGTTGGCACCCTCAAATGCCTCTGAGCAACTCTTAGCACATTCACCTTCGAAGAGCTCTCGAGCTTTTGGATCTATATCATACGCTTGAACAGCATAACCGGCCTTACGTAGATTTTCAGCCATAGGCTTACCCATCCTACCAAGGCCTAAAAAGGCAACTTTACTTCTATTTTTCTCTATCACTATGGTTCATTGGTCACAATAGCTCTCTTTGATTACAAATATTTAATTTCTATATGGGATATCAATTATTCCTATTGCTTACTGAAGTATCAATAATCAATTAATTTAGTTCGGTTTTCAATTCTCAAATTCAACTAAAGTATAACAATTTTAATTTTGACAGAATTTATTATGAGATTTGTATTATTTCAGTCCATTATCATTGAGTTACAGTTTCGGTAAAGGACCTTTAAAAAACTACACAAAAATATTTCGTTCCGTGTGTAAGTCTACGGGGCTACCCATTTCCCTTCCCAAAAATTGTCGTTTGTATAGATAGCCCTTTGGTGCAAGGTTCCCAAGTATAAGAGATCGAGTTCTCTTATATCACATCTTAGAACAGCAAAGTTATCTTGCTTAGGATTTTTTTGGTAATCAAACGGACCATTTATTTCGATACCTGGGCATGGCTTTGAACCATAAGAGACACGAGACTGCATTGGAATTTTATTCCATTGATCTTTAACTTTCGACCCTGTCAATATATCTACAATTACTGAGGCTCTTATTTGAAACTTAGCTTTCGGAATCCAAAAATGTAGACCAGCAAGGTTATTTTTTTTTAGTGAAAATACCTTGTTCGTTTGGATGTCAGTGTGAATTTCTAGGCAATTGGCTATTCGGTCTGCACGTCTGAGAACAACCGTTCTCATTGTTGGAAAGCCTTCTTCAGAAATTGTAGAGAAAGTTGGGTTCTTAGCAACAGACTTAGGATCTGCGACACCACGCGTCAACAATGACCATGCATGATTTAAAAACTCACCCAGATCAAGAAATTGCTTCATTTAGCTTTCTTATTTTTCTTTGAAAGGGTATCAATTTTTTGATTTGCTGCTTGCAATCTAGTTTCCAATTTTCGAACCAAAGCTGAGAGAAACACATCTTTTTGAAGCCTTTTTTTTAGGGTT
>Ga0163109_10002156_pt1 | contig 15486 bp, 10 predicted proteins | sample CRUFie1St13metaG_FD_108704 | JGI IMG/M metagenome (GOLD analysis project Ga0163109, IMG submission 108704) | Marine microbial communities from the Costa Rica Dome - CRUD Field 142mm St13 metaG | ecosystem: Environmental > Aquatic > Marine > Oceanic > Photic zone | place: Costa Rica: the Eastern... | reverse complement strand
CGCCTTCGGGCTGACTGAGCCTAACTTTGGGTCGAATCCCGCTGGAATGCACTCCTACTTCAAAGAGGAAGGGGAGAATATTGTTTTGAACGGATCCAAAATGTGGATTGGCAATTCCGAGGTGGCGGACATCGCAATCGTGTGGATGAAGGATGAAGATGGCGACGTGAAAGGAGTCATTGTAGATCGCCACAAAATCACCAACTACAATTCAACCACCTTTCAAGACAAGTGGTCTTTTCGGGCATCAAAAACTGGAGAGCTCATTTTTTCAAATTCAACTTTACCGCGGAAACAAGTGCTTGAGAAATCGTCTTCGATAAAAGATGCCTACAAATGTTTGAACGTTGGACGATACGCTGTGGCGTGCGGAGGAGTTGGCATTGCTTTGGAGTGTTTTGAGCTCGCATTACAGTATTCAAAAGAACGCATTCAATTTGGCCTTCCGATTGGATCTAAGCAGTTGATTCAAAAGAAGTTGGCCGAAATGTCGACGGAAATTACAAAGGCCCAACTCCTTGTTTTTCATCTAGGTAGGCTAATGGACAGTGGCACCTTCAGCCACGAACAAATCTCCTTGGCGAAGCGAAACAACGTGCGTATGGCCCAAGAGGTGGCCAGAAGTGCGCGTGAAATTCTAGGTGGAATGGGCATATCAAGTGACTATCCCATTATGCGTCACCTCATCAACACAGAGACCTTGGTTACCTATCAGGGCACCAATGAAATTCATGAGCTAATCTTGGGGAAGGCACTCACTGGGTTTGATGCGTTTTGAATGAGGGTTTAAGCGGCTGTTGTTTTTCGGTGAGACTGGTACACTTGTTACGTCATGCCTTAGTTTGTACTGAATCCCTGGTCTTAGCCGTAGCTCAGCTGGTTAGAGCATCTGACTGTTAATCAGAGGGTCCTTGGTTCAAGTCCAAGTGGAGGAGCCCAAAAGAAGCCTCGCCTCGTGCGGGGCTTTTTGTTTGTGGGCGTGGGGTTCGGTGGTTTGTCAATCAGCCTCCCTAATGCAGCGGACGGAGAAGCCGTTCCGCCAGTCTTCTGCAGCGAGCGTTTGGCCTGAATTGTCTGAGTCCAACAGGAAGCGATATGCATACAATCCGGAGGCTGTGCGGCTCCACCAATGCCCTGTTTTTCCAGCAGCTTGACAACTTCCATTGGGATGCCTCTTGCCTCCTGAGCGGCCCGAAAAACCAAAATCGTCTGTTCCGTTGTTGTTTTCAATCCACCCCCCCGTCGACCTTAGTGGCGTGCTGACCTCGTCATACCCAAGCCCCAAGACGTGGTCCCTCAACTCCTCCCATTGTGATTTGTTCGGTACTTGCCAGCCCGATGGGCACAGTCCCTCTGGGGCGGTCACTGCGTACCAATTGTATAGAACCCCATACTCTTCAAGCGACAGATTGGGATTGCAGGCGTTGAAATCAGGGTTGAAATGATTGCATGCGATGCACGTGCCCATGAGGGCACCGCCGCTGGATCCAAACTCCGTTCGGGCTGGTGTGAACAAAAAGCCCCAACCGACTCCATTGAGAACACAGTCGTTGGAATATGGGATGTTTGAGCCATCGGAGTACTGCGTGGTTCTTAGGTTCTCTTTGAACCAACACTGGCCGCCTATTTCAACGGTCGCGTACGCATATCCGTTGTAAAGCACATCGAGGCCACACGGGTAAACACACTCTCCCCCTGGGTCCGCGTACGGGTCAAAATTCTCCGCTTGGGGGTCTGTGCATCCGATGTTTTCGCAGACGAAATGCAGCAGGGTGTCTGCATCAAGAATTTCAACCACCCACTCTTGTGTTGCTGGATCAAAAAGGCTGTCCAAAGTGACGAGAATGGTGTCAATTGCCAGCGATTGCGGACCGGGTCCGTTGCACACTTCACACTCATCATACACTCCGATGCAATCGTCTTCACAATCTGCAACCCCGTCGCCATCAATGTCATAGTTGTCTCCAAACGCGGTCAACAACTCAATGACGTCCGACACCCCGACCACAAAATCCCCATCTAGGTCGTTCGCCAACACTGAACAACCGTCTTCGGTTTGAGCCAAGCAGGTGAAGGGGAAAGACAAAAGGCAAAATGCTCCCAACGAGAGAAATACAGCAAGTCGTTTCATTGGTGTTGTTTTGACATGCCTAAGGTAGGTTGTGGGCAAATGTGGTCAAAGCAAGCATTTTGCATGAGCCCAAGAGAGAAACCCCGCTTTGAGCGGGACTTTTGGTTTCACCCTTTTTGTCTAGCTTGGCGGGGACAAAAACATCTTTTTCCAATGAAACAATTCACCTTTTCTTGTGCGATTCTCGCACTTTGCCTCCTCTCGGCGTGCAACACCAACCCTGCCGAACAAAACCCGGCCTACGAACAAAACATGGCCTCCATGAAAGCCATGTTTGATGGCTTTCAAAACAAATCCATCGACCCTTCGCTTTTCGCAGAGGACTTTGTCGATGTCGGAACAGGGTTTGAAGAGGTTGATCGCAACAAAACTGAAGCCATGCAACAGTGGAAAATGATGACCCGCGTGATGGATGCCGAACTCACGACCGCCATTTACCTCCCCGGCATTGACACCCTGACAATGGCCCCGGATGGCAGTGTGCGATACTATGGACAGTGGAAAATGACCATGGGTGAGGCAACCCAATCGTTGATGGCTTACGGCAGCATGGAGTTCAATGATGCTGGAGAAATCCGCAACTTTGCCCATTACGCAGACTGGACAGCAACGTTTGGCGCCCTTCTTGCTGAAAATCCAGAAATCGCGGCAAGACTTGAACAGCGCGCCAACAGGGCTGAAGAATAAAGCACGCGTTTGCACGAACCCAAAAGAAAAGCCCCGCACAGAGCGGGGCTTTTTGTTCTATGCAATTTGTGGTGGTCAACAAGATCAGTCTGCGGCGCGCAGGTTGAAGCCAACAGACACCGTCACCCTGTAACCGGTCTCCCGCATGCGGATGGTTTCAAAAAAGTCTGTGGATTCCAGCACATCGCTGAGCGGAGAGTTGCGCGGCCCTTGTTTATTGGGAACAAACGCAATGTTGATGGGAAGGTTCAGATCGCCTTTCGTGTAGTTGTATCCAAGGGCAAACACAAATCCCAAGCCCGAGGTGCTCAAGTTGGGTCCCGTGGCAAACTCCACCCCTTTTTCCGAGCGAATGCCAACAAGGCTGGAAAACGATGGCAAAAACATTCCTTTTTCCATGCCGCCAATCAGCGCAACCCATTCGACGAGGCCCACAACAGGCCCTCCTGTGTCGGCGAAGCGCGTTTCCCATTGCCAACCGTACTGCGTTGTGTAGGTGAAAGGAAGACCCGAGCCAAACTCTGAGGCATATTGTGCCGAATCCATCTCGTGCACACGGTTCAAGAATTGTGCGCCACTGCCCTCTGACAAATAGGTGAATCCAAACCGCGGTCCAGACATTTGGTTGACCTGCGAGTTGTCAGGAATGTCGTTGAACCCCCACGTGGTCGACTCGCTCTGTGCCGTCATTGTCAGGCCAATTCCGGCCATCAACAAGGAAAATAAAAGAACGTGTGTATGTTTCATGCGGCGCAAGATAGGTTACCTCTATTTGCTTGTCCACCTCGGCGCTTGGTGCCACACGGTATTTGATTTTGTATTTTCAGGGCATGAACCTTTCCCGACCCACCTCCACCCTCCTGCTCCTCGGTGTTGCCGGCATCCTCACGGGTGTCGCGTTCAAACTCAACCACCTCATGGGTGCAGAAACGGTGTTCAACATCGGTGCGGTAATCTTGGTGGTGGGGTTGCTCTCTGCCGTCCGTGATGTTTGGAAAAACACCATGGGTTGAGGTGGTTTTTGGTGGTGGTGGCCCTGTGCTCCTGCCTCACCGAGGGGTGGGGTCAGTTCTGTGGACAAAACCACAGCGAGCGCATTTCACAGATTCACAAAACCGCAGATGTCCTCGCGGGGGACAAACCCAACCTCGTCGTGACAGGAAGCAGCTCAATCCGAATGTGGCCTGACCTTGATGCTGTGTTTCCTCAGCACGATGTGGTCAATGCCGGGTTTGGGGGTTCTTGTTTCTCGGACCTTTGGAAACTTCGGGACACCCTCATTTATGCGCTGCACCCCGACGTGCTCGTGATTTACGAGGGAGACAACGACCTCAGCGACCGTGTCAACCCCGATTCCATTTTGTGGCACGCGTCCTTGTTGCTGGATGAGGTGGGTCGTCGCCTGCCGTTGACGCGCGTTGTGGTCATTGCCCCCAAACCCAGCATCGCCCGAAGACACCTGTCGCAAGAGTACATCAGCCTCAACCAGCGTTTGCGCGCTTTGGCCATGGACCAAGGCGCATCATGGGTGAATTTTTGGGATGCGCAACACCACCCTGACGGTCTGCTGCGTGAAGATTTGTTTGTGCAAGATGGGCTGCACCTGAACCGTGAAGGTTATGCCGTTTGGGTGGACGAATTGAGGCAACAGGTGCCTTGGCTCAACCCAAGCAAATAGTTGTTCTGACGCGGTTGCAGGTCAAAGTAAGTTGATCCGGCTCGCTAGGACATCTTTGTACGACCCACCAACCGGAATTTCCTTTTCAATCCCCTCCATCGTGATGTTCGCATACTTCATGCTCTCGATGGCGTGAAGGTTCACGATGTAGCTGCGGTGCACGCGGATGAACCGTCGGTCCGACAACTTGCGCTCCACCTCCTTCATGGTGCTGTGGATGGTGTACGACTCCTCGCGGGTGTGCACCACAACGTAATCTTTGAGCGCCTCCACAAACAACAAATCTTCGTGCTTGACGCGCATCAAACGGCTTCTGTTCTTCACAAAAATGACTTCCGCGTCCTCTTTGTGTTCCGCCATGCTGCGCAAGAAGTCGGCCTCCGTTTTCAACTCCAACTCTTTGCTGTGCTTGTGAAGGGCCATTTCCACCGCTGTCTGGATGTCCACTTCCTTGAACGGCTTCAAAATGTAACCGTGTGGTTCGGCCATTTTGGCCTGAGACAGCGTGTTCTCGTCAGCGTAGGCCGTCAAAAACACCACAGGGATGTCCAGGTTCCGCTTGATTTCTTCCGCAGCTGCAATGCCCGTCATGTCTCCCTTGATCATGATGTCCATCAGGGCGAGGTCGGGCTTGTGTTTGAGCGCCAATTCGATGGCTTTTTCACCGTTGTCGGCCGTGGCCACCACGTTGTATCCGAGCTTGCCGAGGCAGCGCTCAATGTCTTTGCGGACGATGCTTTCGTCCTCTGTCACCAAAATGTTGATGGCCATGCTGTTGTCTTGCAGGTGTGAATCGTAACGTGTGCCCCTGAGGCTCACTCAGTTGGGGTAAATCTAACCAAAAAGCTGCACCCCTTTCTGCCCTGGTCCACGCTCGTTACCACCAACTCACCGTCAATTTGTTCGGTCAACGCTTGAACGAGATAAACCCCCAAAGAGTCGTTTTTGGCAAAGTCCATGCCCGGCGGCAACCCCACCCCATCGTCGGACACCTCGAGTTCCACAGCGCCATTTTCCACGTGCTGAATGCGAAGGGTGATGATGCCTTGGGCGCGATCTGGGAAGGCGTATTTGAGTGAGTTGGACACCAATTCGTTGGTGATCAAACCGCAAGGGATGGCTTGTTCCAAACTCAAGTACACCTCGTCGAACACCGTTTGAAGCACCACTTCGCAATCGTTCCTTGAGTAGCTCTGAATCAAGTTGGCGCTGAGGCGTTGGAGGTACTCCGCAAAACTGATGTTGGCAAAATCGGTGTTCCGGTAGAGCGACTCGTGGATGAAGCTCATCGTTGCAATGCGGTTGGTGCTTTCCTCGAGCAGGTTCAGGGTTTCGGGGTCTTTCACAAAGGACTTCTGCAGATTCAGCATGCTGCTGATCACTTGCAGGTTGTTTTTCACGCGGTGGTGCACCTCTTGAAGCAGCACCTCCTTTTCCTTCAGCGCACTGCGAATGGCCCTGTCGATCTCCTTACGCTCTGTGATGTCGTAGGCAATGCAGCTGATTTCCCTTTGGCCTTCACCAAGGCTCACGGGATTCAAAAACACCTGGTACCATCGGCTTTCTCCATGGATGGTTTTCAGCGGCAACTCAAATTGTTGGGGCCGCCCTTCCATCGCCCGCAAAAACAGCCGCAACTGGCCTTGATAAGGTTCTTCGTCCACCACCTTGGAAATGTGCTCGATGAAAGAGTGCGAAGCGTCGAACGTCAATCCAAAATCGTACTGGAAAATGTTTTTGAAGTTCTTGTTGAACGCGTTGACCCTGTCGGCGCTGTCCATGGTGAACATGATCATGTTCTCGGTGGAGTCGAAAATGGACTCGAGTTTGGCGCTTTGGGTGATGGCACGGCGCTCGTGCAAAAGCTTGTCGGTGATGTCCAAATAAATGCCTCGGACCCCGGATGGTTTACCTTGTTCGTTGTGTTGGATTGTGGCGCCTCCAAGCATGGTCAGCACCTTTCCGTCTGCCGCCACAAACTCCCGTTCCGCTCCAGCCTCCGCAAGCGCTTTGATCCAAGACTTCCCGTGGGAAGGAAGGTTGGTGATGACGTCGTGGACGGTACGTTTGGACAACTCCAATTCAGAATACCCCAACAGTTCGTTGAACGACGGGTTGGTGTAGGTGAAGAAACCGCCTTCGTCCAGCGTAAAGATTGCGTCGTTCGCGTTGTCCAGAATGCTCCGGTATCTCTCTTCGCTGGCCTCCAATTCCTCTTGGGCAAGTTTGGCCTCGGTGATGTCTCGTCCCACTGCCATGGCGCCAAACGTCTCGTCGTTCTCGTCCTTCAGCACAGCCACGGTCAGGAACATCGGGAAGTGCTCACCATTCAAACGTTTGCCAATGGTTTCCCCTGAAAAATTGGAGTTTTCCAAGAGCTCGTTTCGAACACGATCACCCTCCCCTTGGGTGGCAATGAACGTTCTGAAGGGGTATTGCATTGCGTCTTCCCCAAACTCCAACCCAAACTCCACAGCAAACGCCTGGTTGTATTGGGTCAGCAACCCCTCTTGATTGAAGGCGACAATCATGTCGATGGAGGATTCAATGATGGAGCGATTCAGGCGCTCTGCACCCGCCAAACGTCGTTGCGTCGCTTTGTGGCGCTCGATTTCTTCCTTCAAAAGGTGGTTGGCCTCCTCCGCAAGGGTGGCGCGCATTTGTTCCCTCACCAACGCCACCCTGGTGCGCAAATCTGTCAACGTCACCTGAACGGCCGGAGAGCGATCGTGGAACGAAAGGGTCATGCGCACACCCACCTCCACAACCTCGTTGTCTTCCACTCTCATCCTGACTTCTCGATACGGCGGCCTTTCCCCACGTTCCACCAAACGAATGTCCTCTTGCAACACTGCTTGGTCATCCTCGTGAAACAGGCTGACAAAAAGCTCGTCGTACACCTGATCCTCCATCCGGATGCCCATCAAATCCAACACCCCGGGGTTGCTGTACTTCACCTTGCCCTCCACCATCAGCAACAGTCCGATTGGACTCGTTTCCACGAGCATCCTGAAACGTTCCTTGGTTTGCAACAAATCCAGTTCTGTACGCTTCCGTTCGGTGATGTCGTAGACCATCAACACCGTCTGATTCGTGGTCGTGTCGGTGGACCTTGTGGCCTCCAAGTGAATGGTCCTTCCTTGCTGTGTGACCCCTTGTAACTCCACCCGGGATCGGGCAAATTTTCGGGCACCCAACCGTTGCCAGTCGCGGGCATTCACCAAAGTCAAGATGTCTTCGCCGATGGGTAATTCCTTCCAACCAAACAGAATGGCGAATTGCTCGTTGGCGTCCACGATTTGGTTGTCCTCCAAAAAAGCAATGCCTTCCATGGCGTGGCGGGCCAGCGATCTGAAGCGTTGTTCGCTGTCGCGGATAACCTGCTCGTACACCATGCGTTCGCTGATGTCACGGATTTGCAACAACGTCGTTCCGTCCCCCACCGGCACAGCTTTCCATTCCGCATCGAACATGGATCCGGTTTGGCGCAACACCCTGCATCTCATTTTGGACGGCTTCCCTTTCAACGCGCGCTCCACTTTGGATTCAAACAATCCAATCTCATCTCCTTCCAACACCCACAATCCTCCATCCACTTTCCAAATCTCCTCCACCCCAGACTGCTTGGATGTCCAATCCAACATCCTGCACGCTTGAGAATTCCAAGCCACCGGCTTTCCTCCCTCCACCAACATCATGGCTTCAGGACATGCCTCGAGAAGCTGGAGTTTCTCTTTCGTCATGCGTTCAGTCGTTTTTCAACTTGCCGTCGCGCCGTTTGTCCACTTTGGAGCCATCCACTTTGCGCAGCTTGCCGTACCTGTAAATGTACTCGTGCAATATGGAACCTTGGTCATCGTACAATCTCCATTTCTTGTGTTTGGCCCCGCTCTCGTACTTCCCTTCTTCCTCGAGGATGCCGTTGGGATGCCATGAGCGGTGCTTGCCCGTGGGTTGACCAAATGAGAATGTTCCTTCGAATTGCCGTTGACCGTCGCCATACACATGCCTCCACAAACCGTCTTTCTTACCCCCCAAAAAAGACCCTGCTTCCTTGTGGTCGTTGATGTGTATTTGCCACAATCCCTCTCGTTCCCCGTCTGCATATTGGCCGGACACCAGCACATTGCCAGCTGTGTCCAACTCCAAAAAAACACCCTCTGGTTCTCCGCGGACATATCCCTCTTCGCGGTGCACTTGACCGCCAGGATGCCACCATGTCCAGATGCCGTGGATTTGGTCATCCAAATACCTTCCATCCTGCTCCTTCTCTCCTTCTTCTCTGTAAAACACCCACACCCCATCCTTTTTTCCATCGATGTAATGTCCCTCTGACCGAACGTTGCCGTTGGGCCAATACTCCTTCCAAGGACCTTCGCGCTTTCCTTCTTGAGATGTGATGCCTTCTCCAACGAGCACGTCCGCTTGAAAGACCGACCCACCCACAATGTTGCCCTCCTCATCAAACCTTCTTGCCACCCCTTCTTTCAAACCATCCACGTAAGTGACAGTGGATTCCAAGGTTCCATTGTCACGTCGCATTTCCTGCTTTTCCACCACAGGTTCTTCCTCTTCTTGTTCCACAATCTCCACACCAAATCTGAATTGTCGGACCGCGATCAACGCACCCCTCGCATCGAAGGTTTGGAAGGTGCCATGCTTCAAATCTTCCTGGTAAAATCCCGTTTCCATCAGGCGACCTTCTGGGTGAAATACCTTCCAAGGACCTGTTTTTCTGCCCCGATCGTCGAATCGATTGAAACGCTCTGACGCGACCAGCCTGTCTTCCTTGAACCATTTGTATCCATGGGGTTCGTCATTCGCATTGTACAACACCGCCTTCCCCTCTCTCAAATCCTCGACAAATGGCATGGCCACGCGCTTGGTGCCATCCTCTCTGAACGAAAGTGCCATCCCTTGCCGTTTTCCTTCCAACCAAGGAACAGAATCGGTCAACACCCCTTTCGACCACATGGTTTGCCACCCCTCCTTCAGACCGTGGTTGAACGCAGTTGTTTCACTCAACAGGCCATCTTGGTAGAACTTCCACACCCCATGTGGTTGGTTGTTTTTGCGCGCACCTTCGCTCAACAACACTCCCTCACTGTCGTAGCTCTTCCAAATGCCCGCCGGCAATCCTTCAACAAAACATCCTTCGCTGGCCAAGGATCCATTGGCATGTTCAAATTGCGTCCACACGCAATCTTTCAAGTCTGGTTGAGCCCAACTCCAAAACGGTTGTCCACATCCTATGATGAAAATGAATTTTTTAAAAAAAGAAGAAGGTGTCATAGTAGTGTTGTGGATGAACTTGAAAAGTTGGAACACCATGCCCTTGACTTTGTCCTTGTTCACGCTCTCTCCACAAATTTCGTGAGGAAGTGTTGAATCCAATCTACTGAATCCAAGTGCGTGAGCCCCGTTTTGCACAAGATGTGAATGGGAGTCAAGGTCAACAAGTTGGAGATGACATAGTGGTGGAAAACCAGCCATTTCGACCCGCAAAACATGTTGGCAAAAGGTCCTTGTCAAATTTGGAGCGGGATCACCGATGCTGGCTTAAGTCACTTCAACTCCACTTCCAAAAAAAGTTCTTCTTCGCTGCCCACAAGGTCATGAACGTAAGATGTGGGTATTTTCGTGACATGATTGTCAGCATTGGATGCGACCACGCGGGACCGGCACTGAAGGCCCGCATCGCAACACATTTAGAGAACCAAGGACACACCATTGTCAACCGCGGAACCGATTCAGGAGACAGCGTGGATTATCCGGATCATGCCCATGCTGTGGCAGACGATGTGTCGGGAGACCATGCCCAATTGGGCATCTTGATTTGTGGATCCGCCAACGGCGTTGCGATGACCGCCAACAAGCACAGTGAGGTGCGCGCGGCCATTGCTTGGACGCCAGAAGTGGCTGCATTGGGAAGGGAACACAACAACGCCAATGTGTTGTGCATTCCAGCGCGTTTTGTGACTGAGGAAACAGCGTTGGCCATGGTGGATGCATTTTTCAATGCAGAGTTTGAAGGAGGGCGCCATGCCCGTCGTGTTGGCAAGATTGCATGCGCCATACTTGCCACGATGGCGATGGTGACCGTCGGGTGGGCCCAAATGGATCTCACCCACCCTCGTCTTGTGGAAGATGTTCAACTGGATGAGCGTCAGTTGCGCGTGCACTTGGTGACATTGGCCAGCGATGGTTTTGAAGGTCGAGAAACGGGCGAAGTGGGTCAGCGAAAAGCAGCGGCTTACCTCGAGGCGTACTATGCTTCACTGGGATTCGAGCCGTGCAACGATGGATCGTTTTTTCAAATGGTGCCCATGTTGAACACCCAAATTTTGGATGGCACGATGGTGATCGGAGACGACACATTGGTGTTGGCGGAGGAGTTTTTGGTGTACCCAGGTTTGGACGTGACAGAGTTTGTGGATGAGCCTTTCACATTTGTGGGCCACGGCATTCAAACCAAAGGGTGGAACGACTACAAGAAATACAAAGGCGGTGGCGTGGTGATGTTTCACGATGGGGAGCCCACAGACAAAGAGGGCCGTCCGTTGTTGACTGTGAACGGAGAACCTTCTGAATGGGCAGAAGCGCTTGGACAGAAAAGAGAAATTGCGTTGTCCAAGGGTGCAAAAGCTGTTGTGGTCGTGATGTCTGACGAGGATTTCGAGGTCAGAAAAAGCAGAATGAAACGGTGGATGTTGCGTAAGTCCACCACCCTGAACAGAGAAAAGGACGGTGAAGGAACCAATCTTCCCACCATGTTTGTGTCCCAAACCCAAGCCAACGTGTGGATGGCGGGCAGCAAAATCCCTGACTTTGCGGCGCACACCTCAGCCATTGGCGAAGGAAAACCAACAAAGGCAACCAAACTGAACCATGCTTTCAATGCTTCCATCAACCAAAGGAGGTCTGAATTTAAAGCGGAAAATGTGTTGGCGTTTTTGGAGGGATCGGATCCCGAATTGAAAGATGAAGTCGTCGTCATCACATCGCATTATGACCATGTGGGCATCATTGAAGGTGAAATCCACAACGGTGCGGACGACGATGGCAGTGGCACGGTGACAGTGATGGAATTGGCACGTCAATTCATGCAACTCAAGGAGGAGAAGAGATTGAATCCGAGGAGAAGTGTGCTGTTCATGAATGTGGTGGGTGAGGAGAAAGGGTTGTTGGGAAGCGAGCACTATGCAGACAACCCTGTTTTTCCGCTTGAAAACACCGTGGCCAACCTCAACATTGACATGATTGGCCGCACAGACGAAGCGCATACTGATGACCCTCGTTACGTGTACCTCATCGGTTCAGACAAGTTGAGCACAGAGCTTCACGCCATCAGTGAGGAATGCAACGACACCTACACCAAGCTTGCCCTCGACTACACGTACAACGAGCCCGACGACCCCAACCGTTTTTACTACCGAAGCGACCATTACAACTTTGCCAAAAACAACATCCCTGTCATCTTTTATTTCACGGGAGTGCACGAGGATTACCACCAACCAGGGGACGATGCAGACAAAATCATGTACCCCAAAATGGCGGAGATTGGCAAACTGGTGTTCCACACTGCATGGAACTTGGCCAACAGGGACGACCGCATCAAAGTGGATGTGGTCAACGATTTTCCTTCCGACCGCTGAGTCGCGTCAACTGAGCTTGGAAAAAAGCGCGCTCCTCGACGTACCCCTCCCCTGTCGCTGGACCGTGGAACCCCTTGTGCACGACAGGTTCTGATCCAGGCGTCCAAAAGAGGGTTGTGGGGAAGGAATGGACGGTGTCGACAACACCGATGCACTCGGCCGCGACACGTTTGCTCGCCCTCCCTCCCAACAAGACGTCCCAGGAAATGCCGAGTTCGGCCTCAAACTGCCGGAGCCTGGGCAAAATCGCGGCGTCCGTCGTCCGCTCAAACGCCAGGCTGACAAACGCCACTTCTGGATGCAACGGAGCCAATTCAGCCAACAATCGTGCTTCATCCATGCAGTTGGGGCACCAAGTGCCCATGATGTCGACCACCAAACCCGACTTGCCAGATTCACGCAACGATTGCTCGTTCCAAACCACGGTGTCCCCTGAGGCGTTGACACCCCGAAAAGCCAACGGTGTGCCATTGGTGCGCTGTTGACCACTGGTCCACACAAGAGGGTTGTCAGGCAAACGGACGCCGTCAAACGTCGTCTGGTAATGCGTGCCGGACAAAAATGTGCCGTTGACCAACGAATCCTGCTCCACGGTTGCGCTGAATCGAAACAAATGCGCACCATCGAAATTGCTGAAAACCAAACCATTACCACTCTTTTTTCCGGCCAAGTACCGGTAGTCACCCGTGGGAGTGGAAATGGTGGCCCACACAGAGTCCCCCCTCTCGTCCAACAGCAACAATCCTTCGCTGGTGGACCAAAAGGATCGCGTTTTGGTGCCTCTTTGCTGTGCGTGATCTGGCAACGGTTGAATCGTCAGAGGCACGTGGTAATCGCCAGGACGCAAAGAGTCGGTCCATTGGCCCACCCACTCCTCCCCCACCCACTTGCCACTCCACGATCCACCAAACACAGGCACGCTGTAGAGTTCGTCGCCGCCAATTTGGGGCAGGGGGATTTGCTCCTTTCCATTCAACACAACCCATTCATAGGGTTGCCTCAAGACAAGCACTTCAGTGGCGGGTTCCGTTCCAAACGAGGCCACATACAGCTGGTCTTTCGAGGCGGGAGACGTGGTGTTGCACGACAGCGACAACACAACCCAAAACAAACAAAGGCAACTCATGGCTGCCTTTGTTTTCAATCGCGGAGACGCTTTCATGTCCGCAAGGTACAGGTTTGGCTTAGAGGTCAAATTTGATGCCCTGGGCCAAGGGGAGGTCGGTGCCGTAGTTGATGGTGTTGGTTTGGCGGCGCATGTAGGCCTTCCAAGCATCAGAACCGGATTCCCGCCCCCCACCTGTTTCCTTCTCACCACCAAACGCGCCACCAATCTCAGCCCCTGAGGTGCCGATGTTGACGTTGGCAATGCCGCAATCGGAGCCCGCACAAGAAAGGAAGGCTTCTGCCTCGCGAACGTTGTTGGTCATGATGGCGGAAGACAACCCTTGCACCACCCCGTTCTGCATGGCGATGGCCTCGTCGAGGGTGTCGTATTTCATGAGGTAGAGGATGGGTGCAAACGTCTCGTGCTGGACGATTTCCAGGTCGTTGGTGACCTCGGCAATGGCGGGCTTCACATAACACCCACTTTCATAACCCTCCCCTTCCAGACGGCCGCCCGGAACAAGAACACTGCCCCCCTGTGTCACAACAGCTTCGAGGGCGCCTTCGTATTGCGCCACGGCATCGGTGTCGATCAACGGCCCGACGTGGTTGTTTTCATCAAGTGGGTTGCCAATGCGGATTTGCTTGTACGCTTGCGTCAGCTGATCGCGCACCTTGTCGTAGATGCTGCTGTGGATGATCAAGCGGCGCGTGGACGTGCAACGCTGACCGCATGTGCCGACGGCACCAAACACAGTCGCGGGAATGACCATTTTCAGGTCGGCCTCCGGAGTGATGATGATGGCGTTGTTGCCGCCCAATTCAAGCAAGGAACGTCCGAGGCGTGCCGCCACGGCCTGGGCCACAATCTTGCCCATCCGAATGGAACCCGTGGCAGACACGAGCGGAACGCGGCGGTCGGCGGTCATCATCTCCCCCACTTTGAAGTCTCCATTGACGATGCAACTGGTGCCGGCCGGAAGGTTGTTGGCTTGGGCGACCTCGTTCCAAATGTGTTGGCACGCAATGGAACAGAGAGGCGCCTTTTCAGAAGGCTTCCAAACACACACGTCTCCCGCAATCCACGCGAGGGCGGTGTTCCAACACCACACAGCAACAGGGAAGTTGAATGCGCTGATGATGCCCACCACGCCGAGGGGGTGATACTGTTCGTACATCCTGTGGTTGGGACGCTCAGAGTGCATGGTGAGACCATACAATTGGCGGCTTTGGCCCACAGCGAAATCACAGATGTCGATCATCTCTTGCACCTCACCAAGACCTTCTTGGTAGCTCTTGCCCATTTCATAGGACACAAGGGCGCCGAGGCTCTCTTTTTTGGCACGGAGGGCGTCGCCGTATTGGCGAACCACTTCGCCGCGTTGAGGAGCGGTCCATTTGCGCCACTCCACAAAAGCGTCGGAAGCAGCGGCCATCACGCGCTCGTAATCGTCGGCGGTGGCTGTGCTCAACGAGGCGATGCGGCTGCCATCCACAGGAGAATGGCTGTCAATGCTTTCCCCTGAGCCAAAGGCTTCCGCGCCAATCATGACGCCGGGGTTTTGGTCTTGGATGCCGAGGTCGGCAAGGATGTGTTGAATGTTCATGCGGCCCCAAAGGTACACGCTACCGGCCGAGGTAAACCATCAACACAGACAAGTCTGAAGGGCTGACGCCGGAGATGCGTGAAGCCTCGCCAAGTGTGCTGGGCCGGCGGTCTGACAGTTTTTGTCTTCCTTCAAAACTCAGGGAGGTGAGTCGGTGAAAATCGAGGTCGGATGGAATGGCCAAATGGTCGAGTTTTCCCAAGCGGTCGGCCATGTCTTGTTCTTTGGCGATGTACCCCTCGTATTTGACTTGAATTTCCACCTGTTCCTGCACTTCATTGGAATGCGGCTCGGTCAATTGGCCCACCGCCTCGATGCCGGTTTCCATGGCGGCCAGCGTCACATGGGGTCGTGCGAGAATGTCTTGTGCCCGCACAGCATGTTTCAAAGGAGAAGATTTGACGGCATCCAAGACAGGCAGTGCTTCGTCTGGCGTGACACTGAGTTGTTGAAGGTCTTTGCGGAGGGACTTGACCCCACGCAGCTTGGCGTCGAGCGCGGACATGCGCTCATCGCTTGCAAGACCCAAATCGTGGGAGAGAGGCGTCAACCTTTCGTCGGCATTGTCTTGCCTCAAGAGGATGCGGTATTCTGCCCGCGACGTGAACATTCGATAGGGCT
>Ga0163109_10002154_pt1 | contig 15490 bp, 15 predicted proteins | sample CRUFie1St13metaG_FD_108704 | JGI IMG/M metagenome (GOLD analysis project Ga0163109, IMG submission 108704) | Marine microbial communities from the Costa Rica Dome - CRUD Field 142mm St13 metaG | ecosystem: Environmental > Aquatic > Marine > Oceanic > Photic zone | place: Costa Rica: the Eastern... | reverse complement strand
TTTCTTTTGGTAATTTGTTGGTAATTATGCAACAACCACATGCACCTGATTCAAATATTCTTCTTGTTATTTCTGACCATCTTGCATATTGAAAGGAAATTTTTGTGTCATTATAAAAATCAGTATTCTCAAAGTCTTTAAGTTTTCTATTTATGAAAAATTTGCCAAGCAGCAATTTTAATATGAATGAATATTTTCTATTCCCCATCGAAGTTCCAATAAAAATTTTTCTTTTAGATTTATTCTTAAGATAAAAAATCTTGCTATCAGCCCAATGTGTAAACCAATAGCAATTAAAATTTTTTTTCTTCCAATATCTATAACATTCATAATCAGGAGTAAGAGAAATATCTGAAATTGCTGCTCTGGTAAAATTTAATTTCCTAGTTTGAGGTTCGTCTCCTAACTCATTTATGATAACAATATTTGGAAAATCTTTTTTGAACTTAATTAAACTTTTATTGAGGTTCTCATTGTGTCCGGCATAGAAAATGAGGACTACTTTTATATTTTTAATTTCAATCTCTTTTGCGGTAGGCATTTTCATCATATTGGGATCACTGACTTCTTCTCTTATTAGGCTTATTTTTTGATTTTCGAGTTCATCGGCGAAGCCCCTTGGTAAACTCCATTTTTGATGTGGAATATGATGGTAGATAAAATACCAAGTATTATCTTTCACAATCTATTAGATAATCCTAATATTTAAATATTAACTAATTTAAAAAGGTTTTCCTCATATTTAATTAAATGAAATTTATTTTGATAAACATATTATTGATTTAACTTAAAATTTTTAATAGATAACTTTATTATAGTATTAATGAAAATATAAAATTATGACAAATTTAAATGAATTAATTTTATATATTACTCTATCTATAATTTTCTTTAAAATATTTGATAAATATTTCTCCAAAGTTATTCTTGACATACCAGTTTTTAGAAGTTCGCATATTGGAGCTACTCCTACAAGCGCAGGAATAGTATTTTTAATAATTTATTTAATATATGCGTTGTTAAATAAAAAATATGGACTTCTATTAATTATACCTATTGGTATTCTAGGGTTGGTAGATGACATTTTTAATATAAATCAGATTTATAGATTATTTTTTCAAAGTATTAATGTAATTTTAATATCTTTTTTATTATTAGATTTTGGAATTTTTTATGATATTCCTTTTTTAAGTGGCTTTATTCCATTAATAGTTTTATTAATAGGTTTATCATTAATTAATTTTGTAAATTTTATGGATGGGATTGATGGATTAGTATCTATAAATATGTTTCTTTTATTTTTAAATTATTCACTAACTAATAATTTAGATTTAATTGCTATTCCCATAGTTTTATTTATATTTCTTTTTTACAATTGGTCTCCCGCAAAATTTTTCATGGGCGATTCTGGAAGTACATTTTTAGGCTTACTTTTATTTTATATAACTTTTTCAAATAATAACTTAAATTCATCTATAACTACATTATTAATAGCTTCACCTTTATTACTGGATAGTTTGATTTGCATCTTAAGGAGGTTGCATAATAAAGAAAATATATTCTCTCCTCACAAGAAACATCTATATCAAAGACTCCATCAAAAAGGTATGGAACATAAACAAGTTTCAATAATATACGCTTTATCGACTACTATTTTACTTATTGTTTCTCACTCTAATAATTTAATTTTTATGTTGACTTCTTTATCATTATTATTAATGGTTGGTGTTTATTTAGAAAAATATTTTGCTGTACCTTTTAAAAACTAGTTATTCCTTCTGTTTAATTTGTAAATCATAGATAAAATAAATTTGGATATATATACTCTAGAAATTTTTTGAATTATTTTAGAAATTAATAGTTCATATCTATTTATTATTTTTAAATAAAATAATTTTTCCAAACTTTTTTTTATTTCTAAATAAATTTTGAGGCCACTTCTTCTTTCTAAAAAATTTTCTTTAATATTAACCAAAACCAAAACTTGATCTGTTATGTGAATTTTATCTGTTTGTTTTAATATTTTCCCACTTAAAATCCAATCTTCCCCAATTCTTGTATGACCATATCCACCAATCTTATTAAATAATTTTCTTTTTATACCAATAGATACATTATTAAAGGGATTTTTATAAGGTAAAAATATTTTTGCTAGTTTGATATTTTTACTTGATAATTTAATTCTTTCTTCTCCGAGAGAATCAACTTCCATAATTGACCCTACTGAGACATGATTCCTAATAAGTATATGATTTTGAAAATTAATTCTATTTTTAGTATTTATATCTCCCGTATCAAGAAATAGTAGGTTTTCAGCCTTAGAAAATATTGATCCAATATTTCTAGCATTACCTGGTCCTTGATTATTTTTTAAATATATAATTAAAATTTTATCTTCTAATTCCTTATCTTTAATTTGGATTTTGAAAAAAGAATTTTTACCATCACAAACTATTATGATCTTATCTATTAGTAATATCTCCTTTTTTAAAGAATAAAGTGAATAATTCAGCTCTTCTGAGGATGAACCTTCCCAGTATGGGATTATTACATCAGTACTACTCATAAATTCTTTTGATTATTTTTTTAAAATTTAAGAATAAATAAAGAAATATATATTTAAAACCTTCTCTTTTTGAGATGATAGATAAATTTTCATAATTTTTTTTGAAAAAAGATTTTGTACTGATACCACATTTTGATTCAAATATAATATTAATTTTTTTATTGAAGTTTTTAACCTCGGTTTTATTTATTTTTTCGTGTTTAAGAAATTCTAGTAAATAGTCATAATCACTACATATGGAATATCTCTTTGAATACCTTAGATTATTAAACTTAAAAATAATTGCATTATGGCAATATGGCATGCCTGTATAAATATTTCTTAAGTAATTTATATTATGTTTTTTGTTTGACAATCTATATTGACAAAATAAAATTTTATCTATTTTTATTTCTTTTATATTATTTAGAAATATAAGATCTCCGGCCCCAATTACAATATAAAAACTACCCTTTTGTAAAGTATCCAAACCTAAATTGATGGCACTGTATATACCTTTTTCTTTTATGGAAATAAATCTTAAAAAATATTTTTCTTTAGAAGGAAATATTTCTTTTAACTGCAAAACGTTATGACAAGAATGATCATACAAAATTAAATGTTTAATATTTATATTTAGGTTTTGCTTATATAGACAACTTATTGTCTCAATCAACTTTATATTACTTTTTTCTTTAAAAGGAGTAATAATTGATAAATTCGATATTGATTTTTTTTTATTCATAATTAAGAATTTTTTTGTAAAAATCTATGTGCGATTTTGCAACTTTTAGAAAATCCCAATTTTCTATTGCATTTTTTCGCGAGGCTTTTGAAAGTTTTAAAATTTTATCATCTTTACTAAATAAATTATCTATGGATTTAGCCATTTTTTTTGTATTAAAAGGCTCTATTAAAATTCCATTTTTTTTATGAGTAACTATATCTTTTAATCCACCAATATCAAAACCAACAACTGGAGTTCCACAACTTTGCGCCTCTGAAGCTGTTTGTCCAAAAGATTCGATTCTTGATGGGATTAGGTATATATCAGCAGCTGAATAAACAATTGACATTTTTTCATTAGAATTTATTTTTCCAAGATTAATAATTTCAAAATTAGTATTCTTAAATATATCTTGATGTTTGTTTTTTTTTCCGAAAATAACAATTTGTATATTCTCCTTATTATTTAAAAATTTCAAAACATCAATTAAAAGATCAGCACCTTTTCTTGGATCTCGTCCACCATCAATACTTCCAAATAAGATTACTTTTTTATTGTTTTGAATATTTAAGGATTTTCTAGCATGATTTTTATCAATTGGTTTAAAAACTGATGTGTTTAATGGGTTAGGAATAACTACTATTTGTTTATCTTTCATTAAAATTGAATCTTTAGCACAATCTCTTATCCATTTACTTGGCGCAATAAGAAAGATTTTTTTTCGCCAACTTAATTTTTTTCTTAAGAAACAAAATTTATCAATATATTCTGAAAGACTAAATTTTCTTTTAATTTTATAGCCTTTCAAATATCTTTTATCAAAAGTATCTTTCTGATAATGTTCAGTTGCACTAAATGGCCAACAATCATGAAGTGTCCAAACTATAGGAAATTTTATTTTGCCAATTTCTTCAATTGAAATGGTTTCATGTTGTACCCAATGAAGATGAACAAGATCAATATCTAAATTATTAATCTCATTATGTTTTAAGGAAGGAAAAACTGATATAGAATGAAAAACATTATCATCATAATTAATGAGGTTTATTATTAATCTCTCTAGATACTTTTTAAAAAAATTATAAAATTGTGAAATTGATTTTTTTGTAGAAATAGTATTTCTATTTTTAATGCAATTGGTATTTATTCTTAAATAACTTTTGATACTTGAATCTTTATAATTGCAGATAGAACTATGAATTCGTTTGGCAGCAATTCCAGCCCCTGTATTTTTCTCGGAATAAGATAAGTGTAAGATTCTTATCATGTGATTTTTATAAAACCTTTTAGCAATTTAAATATTCTTAATCTCAAATTTTTTAGTTTCTTAAGGAAAAATTGCATAGAAAAAAAATTACCTCCTGAATATTCCAAAATATCAACTATTTCATCAGCTTTTTTGTCATTTAATAAATTATCAGGATGAATAGTTGGGAAAATACCATTTGCATTTTCTTTATCTAATTCTATAAAGGTTTCAGATTCACCTTCAATAGTGTGTGTTGCATCTTCATCAAAACCAATATTTTTAATAAGATTTTTGTTTGGCACTATAGTTAATCCTGAATTCAAGAAGGAACATAATGTCCATTGATAATCCCAAGTATTTGGAGAATTTTTATAATAAATATTATCCAATATTTTTTCCCAATATTTAAGTTCTGATTTTTTGTTAAATTGTTTTTTTAAAACACCTTTTGATTTTATTTTTGGCCAATCTGAAATATCTCTATCGTATTTTAGCCAAGACCTTTTCCAAGTAGCCCAACCCCAACTTCTAGGATATTTACTGAAATAGTAAGTTCCATTTCCTCTTTTGATATTATTTTGTTGATTATGCCCTGTAATAGACCATATCCTTTCATCATTTCTATAAGTATCAAGCATCTCTTCACAAAAAATGAAGAAATCTAGATGGGGTATACAATCATCTTCAAGAATTATTCCTTCTTGTTCATTCTCGAAAAACCAGTTAATTGCATTTGAAACTCCAATTTTACAACCTTGATTGTGCTTACTAAATAAATATTTTTTTGAATTTACTTCTTCAAAACTTTTTAAAAGAAGTTCTCTTGTCTCAATCACTCTATTATCCTCATCCGCATCCTCATTTTTTGGCCCATCGCAGGCAATATATAAATTTTTAGGACTTATTTTTTTTATTTTATTGATTAATTCTTTCGTTTTTGTAGGTCTTTTCCAAGCTATAATCAAAATTGGCGTTTTAAATTCACTTCTTTTTTTCATTAATACTTAATCATAAAAGATTAATAAATTTGCCATGATTTTATATTACCTTTAAAGGATCCATGCGTAAATAAAGGTTTATTAAAGTGTATGCTGAAAATATTCTGTGAGTTATTAATCTTCATGGCAAGTTTATTTATGAGATGATCTATTGGGAAAGAGTTATTGAATTTACATCTTTTATATTCTTTGTATAGTAATTTTGTAAGATTTTTATTAATTAAATAAGCGCAAGCTGTATTTGTATAAAGTCCATTTACTAAAAGAAATTCATCTTTTATATTTTCAATTTTTCTTTTTGGGACTACATCATATGGATTTAACCCCCCTGCCAAATCAATATAAATATTTTTTAAATTAATATTTTGAAAGATCTTGAGTAACTTTTTTAATCTCCGTTCACTATCTTTTTCACAGATCGCATCATCCTCAAATATTATCATTATTTGTTTATTACTTTTTAAAAAGTGTTCCCAAGCTTTAATATGTTTTCTCGTAACTATAGATTCTATCTTTATATGTTTCAAGGTTTCAATATTTTTTCTCTTATTTTGCAAAAGAAGACTTAATATTGATTTACTTAACTTTATTATTCTTTTTAAAAGAAGGCAGTAAAACTTAAAAGAGAATTGATATTTATGTTTTAAATCATAAATGATTCTCAAAAAATAAATTCTTAAAGTTAATAATTTATTTTTTAAACTTAAATTTATTTCTAAGTTATTATTCTGTTTGTAAATTTCAATTAGATTTGAATTTAGATTCTTTGAAAGATTTTTTAATTTACTTCTTATATAAACTCTATCTTTTGAATTATTATGTATTAGATAAAAAGAAATATCCTTCATTATGAAACTTTTCCTAGAATATACCGAATTGTAAATTTAGTCTCTTTAAAAATTAGCTTTAGAATATCTTTTTTTGTTATTTTTTTTGAATCTTCGAAAGTTAATTTTATTTTTAAAAAGTTAAAAAAACTTATTAAAAAAAAATGCAGCCTTGCAGCAAAATTTCTTGAATAAAAATGATGGTAATTAATAGGAAAACTATTATATCCAAAAGTAGTTCCTATTCCATAAACTTTATTTTGTCCCTCTAAAGCCCAAATAGGATTAAATATGGTTTTGAGGGGCTTGAATAAGTTATGGTCAATTAGATCGGGTCTTTCCCATGTAATTTCTTCACTCACATCGGATCTTTCATTAGCAATCCATGCTGCTTCTTTTAATTCTTTTATGATTTCTGTGTTAAAACAAATATAAGAAGGTCCTATAAAAAGATGCTCCCCGTTTTCAATACAATTTGTCCTTTGAATATTACCATTAATTCCTTTAAGCATTGCAAGTACGAATGATAATTTTACTGCATATTTACTTAAAGGAAAAGCATCTATATCAATAATTAAACAGTAACTTTTTGCATTAAGATTTCTTATTAAATCTCTAATCATTACAGAATGAATACTCAAGTAATTAGATTTAGATTTAGATATAAGTGATTCCATTTCACAATAATTTTTATCAAATTCTAAGGTCCCTATTTTTACTTTTTCAGGTATGATCAAATCTAAAATTTTATTCCTAAAAAAGAACTGCCATTTTTTTGAAAGATTATTAGTTGAAAGGGAATAAACAAAAAGATCAATATCTTTTTTAGTTAAAATCTTCCAATAATCTTCAACCTGTTTCTTGGTAAGATATTTATCCATTTTTAAATCAAAGATTTTTGAAATAATCTATAGTACTTTCAATACCTGTGTCGAGATTTATTGATGGATACCAATCCAATTCTTCTTTAGCCTTTTCTATAATCGGTTTTCTTTGTAAAGGGTCATCTAAAGGTAATTCTTGAAATATAAAGTTCTCTTTAATACTTAATTTACTTGAGATTATTTTTGCTAACTCTAGAATTGTTATCTCATTTGGATTACCCAAATTTATTGGACCAGTTGTTTTTGCGTTCATTAATTTTATAAGTCCATTAATTAAATCTTCTACAAAGCAGAAAGATCTAGTTTGCAGCCCATCTCCGTAAAGTGTCATACTCTCATTTTTTAAGCCTTGCATTATTAAATTACTTACTACTCTTCCATCATTTGGTAGCATTCTTGGTCCATAAGTATTAAATATTCTTGCCACTCTTATATCTAATTTATGAGTTCTTTTGTAGTCAAAAGATAATGTTTCTGCAATCCTTTTGCCTTCGTCGTAGCAACTTCTAATACCAATTGGATTTACATTGCCTCTGTAACTTTCTGGTTGTGGATGTATTTCAGGATCTCCGTAAACTTCACTAGTACTAGCAAGGAGAAATTTTGCTCCTACCCTTTTAGCTAAGCCCAACATATTGTAGGTCCCCAAAAAACTGGTTTTTGCTGTTTTGATAGGATTGAATTGATAGTGTATTGGAGATGCTGGACAAGCTAAATGCCAGATCTTATTTACTTCTAAGGTTATGGGTTTGGTTATATCGTGCCTTATTAATTCAAAATTGGCATTGTTTATCCATTTAGTGACGTTTTTTTTTGCTCCTGTGAAAAAATTGTCAATGCAAATAACTTCTTCACCACTTTCCATTAATCTATCTATTAAATGAGAACCTAGAAAACCTGCTCCTCCAGTTACTAAATTAATTGTTTTTGAATTTATATTAGACATGTTTTTTATTTTTTAAATGTATTATTTTTCTTACTGTAATGGTCTAATATATTAACACAATTTAACTAAAACTTTCTGGAAGTTATAAGTTTATGATTACTAATTTTAATCAAATAACTTTCTCATTTAAAATTTTTTTTAGATAATTCCCGTAAGGATTATTTGCATATTTATTAGAAATAGCATCTAATTCTTCATCATTAATATAATTTAGTCTCCAAGCAACTTCTTCAGGGCAGCCAATCTTCAATCCTTGGCGCATTTCAAGAGTTTTTATGAATAGACTCGCATCTTGCAATGATTCAAAAGTTCCTGTATCAAGCCATGCTATTCCTCTGCCAAGGATCTCTAAATTAAGTTTATTATTTTTCAAATAAATATTATTAAGATCAGTAATTTCTAATTCTCCTCTTTTTGAAGGTTTTAATTTTTTAGCGTGTTCTACAACGTTACTTTCATAAATATATAAACCTGTTATGGCAAAGTTGCTTTTTGACAATTTCGGTTTTTCTTCAATGAATTTTGGAGTAAGTTTTTTATCAAAATTTATAATTCCAAATCTACTTGGATCTTGCACTCGATACGCAAATATTGTTGCCTCATAATCATTTTTGACGGCACAGATTAATTGACTTGTTAAATCATGCCCATAAAAAATATTGTCACCTAAAATTAACACAACTTTTGAATCTTTTATGAATTTCTCAGCTAAGATAAATGCGTGAGGAATACCTTTAGCTTCATATTGCACTTCATAACAAATTTTTATTCCTAATTTCTCACCATTTCCAATAAGACTTTTAAAAAGATACTCATCTCTTTTTGTGGTTATTATGAGAATATCTTTTATACCCATGAGCATCAATGTGCTCAGGGGATAATAAATCATTGGCTTATCATATACAGGTAAAAGTTGCTTACTAAGTGAATCAGTTAATGGAGCAAGCCTTGAGCCATTACCTCCAGCAAGAATTATACCTTTTAGATTGTTTTTATTCATTTACTTTATATTATGATTGTTTGATCCAAATCCAAGCTTCCAAATATTGAGATCACTTTCGTTAAAGTCATTAAAAGCTAGTATATTTCTACAATCAAATATCCAAGATGGTTTTCTCATTAATTTTGAGATATTTTGCCATTCAATTTTCTTGAAATTATCCCATTCAGTTAATATTAAGATCGCATCTGCTTCAGACGCTATTTGCTCATAAGAAGATGCTATTTCTACATGATCTTTGACTTTAATAAAATTATCTTTATTGGCAACTGATTCCTTCAAATCATGTAATATTGAATCATCCTCTACTTTGGGATCTAATATCGAAAGGTTAGCACCCTCAATTAATAGTTCAGAACATATATGAATAGCTGGTGATTCTCTGGTATCGTTTGTATTAGCCTTAAATGCAAAACCTAAAATTCCTATTTTTTTATTTGTAATTGTTCCAAAGAGCTTTTTGACTATTACATTAGTCAACCTGCTTTGTTGCCATTGGTTAATTTTTAAGACTTGGTTCCAATAACTCGCGACTTCATTAAGACCGTAAAATTTACAAATATAAACTAAATTTAAAATATCTTTTTTAAAACAGCTACCTCCGAATCCGGGTCCTGATTTTAAGAAATGTTTGCCAATTCTATAGTCCATTCCAACCGCTTTAGCCACTTCCGATATATCTGCACCTGTTGCCTCGCATAATGCTGAAATAGAATTAATTGAACTAACTCTTTGAGCTAAAAAGGCATTGGCTGTCAATTTTGATAATTCAGAGCTCCAAATGTTTGTCTTTAAAATTTTTTCTACGTTCACCCAGTTCTTATATATATTTACTAATGCATTAATAGCAGCATCATCTTCTCCACCTATTAAAACTCTACTTGGATTTAGTAAATCATCTATAGCAGTACCCTCTGCTAAGAATTCTGGACTAGATAAAACTGTAAAAGATTTTTTTGATTTATTTTTTAAGTCATTTTGAGAAGAAACGAGAATTGTTTTAATTACCTCTGCTGTTTTAACAGGTATTGTACTTTTTTCTACAACTATTGTATGTCCACGAGCGAATTTAGCGATTGATCTGGCAGAGCTCTCAATATATTTTAGATCACTTGCTTCCCCAGCTCCAAGACCACTTTTTTTTGTAGGTGTATTTACAGATATGAAAACCATATCAGACTCTTCGATTGAGTGCTTTAAGTCTGTTTTGAAAAATAAATTCTTATCCCTGCACCTTTGTATCAAATCTTTTAAACCCGGTTCATATACAGTTAATTTTGTTAAATCCTTGTCATTCCAAGAATCAATTTTTTCTTTATTTAAATCTACAACGATTATTTTTAAATGTTTGCATTTATCTGCAATTACGGCCATGGTGGGACCGCCTACATATCCAGCTCCAATACAACAAATTGTTTTAACCTCAATATCCATAAAAATTTAAAGAAGAAATTAAAATAACCTATTCTGATTTTAGATCATTGGAAGCTCTTAATCCTGACAATAATATCCAGCTCACAATGCTTATTCTTAAATCAAAGTAATGCATATCAAATAAATGAGAGTAAGTTAAAAATAAAATAGAGGAAAACCAAGCTTTTTCGAAAATTAAATTTTTCTTACCTCTAATGATTTTAATTTGGTCATAATTTGCAATCGATTTATAGAACTTGTATAGAGATTTAAATATTTTTGAACATATAAGTAAGGCAGTTAATAATCCATAATTGAACGCAATTTCAAAAATAATATTATGTGGATGGCCTATCCAAATGTTCTTTGAAGTTTCATAAACAATAGGAAATGAACCACCTCCCCAACCAAATAAAGGTCTCTCCAGAATATAATCAATACTAAATTTCCATATCCCAAGTCTTGGGTAGGCTTCGGTTAATGAGACTGAATTGTCAGGAAAATTATTTAATATATTAATAGGTAGCAAATTTGTTAAAGTATCCCTTATTGAAATAGGAATAACTGAGATTAAGAAAGTTAAAAGAAATATACTTAAAATAAGTAATGGAATTACTAGTAATATTGTCTCAAATCCGAACATTATTTGAATTGTAATAAACATTCCAATCCACGAATTTCTTGAGTTTGTTAGTAAGAGACAGACTATGAATAATAAACAAATAATTGTTGTACATAATTTTTTAGATATTTTTTTATTTGAAATAAATAAATAAATTGCAAAAGGCCAAACAATCGCTAACCAAGACCCTGCATAATTAGGATTGTTAAATGGACCAGTCAAGCCATCTGTAATGCTTAAAGGCCTTTGGTACCAGATTATTAAACCATTAAAAATTTCAAATGGCCCTGTTACATCAAAGAAAGACTGAAGCAGGCCTGATAGGATCACTGGAATTGTTCCAATGACTAATATCTTTGCCACCATTTTTTTCTGCTTATCATTTTGAAGATAAGGCTGAAATCCCCAATAACTCCAGAAAAATGGAATCCAATTTATCAAACTTATCCATGATAAACTTCGAATATCTTTTTGAACAAAATTAGTATTATCAAAAGTATTATAAATACAACTTAAAATCATCAGAAAAGAAATCAAAACAAATACTAAATTTGATTTTTCTCTTATAAAAAAAATTGGGTTATTATTTTTACTTAAGAATAAAGATAGAAATAGAATTAATGCTCCAATAGAAGGAGCTGTTGGCAATAAAAATAACCCAAAATATAGTAATTTTTGACCAATCCTAGTACTATTCTGCTCGCCTTGATTTAAAAAACTTATATTTTTAAACATATACTAAAAGCGTCTATATTTAATTTTTAAATCAATTAAAGACATTTCTATTTGCGTTAGAGTTTTATTTTTAAATTTTAATTTTACGCTTCCTGCAGGATTCGAACCTGCGGCCCACTGCTTAGAAGGCAGTTGCTCTATCCAGCTGAGCTAAGGAAGCATCAATTTATTATATCTGAATGCAAAGGCCTAAACAATCAAAATATTTTTAATAATATTATTTAGTTAATATTATTTAGTTGATAAGTATTATTATTCTTTTTTCACGATAATTGCTTATTATTAATATTGAAACCATAGTAAATTTGGCTAAAAGACTTACTGAAAAACAGAAAAGGGAAATAATAGAAAGTTTTCAATCTGGGAAAACTACCGATTTTCTCTCTGATGAGTTTAATTGCACAAAATTAACAATCATAAGAAATCTAAAGATGATTCTTGGAGAGTCACGCTATAAACAATTGGTTAACATTAATAAAAAATCAATTAAAAATAATATAGTTCAGGAGAAAGTAACAAAAAAGAATCTCAATATTCAGAATAGATTAGATGATTGCGACAAAGGAATTCAAGAAGTTGTAAATTCTAAGGATAATGACACCTCAAAAGATTTTTATCCTGATTCATCATTCATAGAAATTAGTCCTTTAGATTATCAAATTGAAAATTTACCAAGAAAGGAATTATCTTCTATTCATATTTCAGAGGTTGATTTTCCTCCCATAGTTTATATGGTAGTTGATAAGAAAATTGAATTGGAAATAAAATTATTGAAAGATTTTCCAAGTTGGAGTTTTCTCCCATTAGATGATTTGAATAGAAAAGTTATAGAGATATATTATGATTTAAAAATTGCAAAGAGATTTTGTAATAAAGAACAAAAGGTTATAAAAGTTCCAAATACAAATGTTTTTAAAATAGCCTCGTCATTTTTGCTAAAAAAAGGAATTACAAGAATCGTAAGTACTGATATTCTAATAGCACTCTAAAGATAATACATTTTAAACATCTTTTTTAAAATTCAAAACACCTCCTATTATAGAACCGCTTATGAAACTGGTTCCTAAAATAAAGCCAACAGGAAATTCTATCGTTTTATCAAAAATTAAGTTGACTTTATTTTTTTTTGAATTATTTTGTAAACCAATTATTAATAAAGTAAATAAACAAAAATTGAATGTAAATATGAAAAATAATTTTTTAAATGGTAAAAACATATTGTCTTAATTATTATTCCTTATTTTAAATCATAAATTAAGTTCTTTTTAAGGCCAGTTTTTTTTGCAAGGTATTTAGCAGCAGAAGATAAGCTCAAACCTGCATTAATTAATTCTTTAAGTTCATTCTTTAATTCTTTCTCTTTAAACTCTTGGTCTTTCCCTTTCTTATACCCTTTAATGACAATAGTTATTTCTCCCTTTACATCACGCTCTTCAAAAAACTTTATGGCACTGTTTATTGTATTACCAATATGTTCTTCAAACTTTTTTGTCAACTCTCTAGAAATTTCAATCTCTCTATGACCACCACAATACTCAAGTAATTCTTTCAGCAATTTTTTGAGTCTATGTGGGGCTTCGTAAATTATTGTAGTTTTCTCTTGAAAGTTTATCTCTGAAAGGATTTTTTCTCTTTCACTTTTTTTATTTGGAAGAAAACCTTCAAATACAAAACTTGATGAGGGCATACCGCTAGAAATGAGTGCGGTTATAGCAGCGCAAGCTCCAGGAATACAAATCACATCAAACCCCTCAGATTTTACAACTTTCGCAATATTCTCTCCTGGATCGCAAATCCCTGGCATCCCTGCATCACTAACAAGTGCTATTGACTTGCTCTCTTTGAGTTCATTTATTATTTTTGGAATTTTGCTTAACGAATTATGTTTATTAAAACTAATAAGCTTATTGGAAATATTAAATTTACTCATAATTTTTTTTGTATGCCTCGTATCTTCGCAAGCGATAAGAGAAACATTTCTGAGAATATTGATTGCTCGATAAGAAATATCATTCAAATTTCCAATTGGTGTTCCTACCATATACAAAACACTATTTTCAGGTTCTTGACTTCTATGGGATAATGGATATTTATTTTTCATTAAGTGATTAAGTTACCTATTGGAGTAGATATTAATAATCTTATCGATGATCTTAGATTTTTCAGCTGGGAAGCTGCAGATATTTTATTGTTTTATTCAAAATTGATAAAAGATGTAGATCAAAAAAATGAAATCATCCAAAATAACAGTAACAAGGATCCTGTAACATTAGCAGATTTAAAAGTAAATGAATTAATAATTCAAAGAATAAAAACTAATTTCGTAAATATAAATTGGGACATATTGAGCGAAGAAAACTTCAAATTCAATAGTAATGCATGTAATTTTAATTCGGATTGGCAATGGGTTTTAGATCCTCTAGATGGGACAAAAGATTTTATTCAAGGAACAGGTAATTATGCCATGCATTTAGCCCTAAATCATAAACAAAAACCAATATTAGGTGTCGTACTAATTCCAGAGAGAGATGAATTATGGGTATCTTATGGAAAAAAACTTTTTTGTGAAAATAGAAATGGAATAAGAAGAGAAATTAACTTATCCGAAAAAAAGTCTTTAGGAGAGATGAATATAGTAACGAGCAAGAATCATAGGAATAAAACACTAAAAGAACTTATTCATAAAGTAAAATTCAATAAAGTTATTGTTATGGGAAGTATTGGTTGTAAAATTGCCTCTATTCTTAGGGGGGAGAGTGATATTTATATTTCTCTAAGCTTGCCTGGACAAAGTTGCCCCAAAGACTGGGATTTTGCAGCTCCTGAGGCTATTTTAAAGTCCGCTGGAGGTCACATTACCGATTTAGATGGTAATGATCTTAAGTATAATTGCATGCATCCAGAGCAGCCAGGAATAATTGTCGCGACTAACAGTAGACATAACCATGGTGATATATGTCTTCAACTAAAGGAAATAATGCAAAAATTTAGTATTTATAACCTGTAATATTAATTTAAAGGTGCTACTGGTGTAGGAGTTGGTTCTGGATATGACATCCCGTTATTTTGAGATACTCCCCTTAAAGTTAGGTTGATTCTCCCTCGGCTATCAATTTCGCGAACTCTTACAGTGACTTCATCACCTTGTCTAACTACATCTTCAACTCTCTCTACCCTTGCTTCAGAAAGTTGGGATATATGAACCATTCCTTCTTTACCAGGAAGGATTTCAACAAAAGCACCAATCGGAATTATTCGAGTAACAACTCCAGAGAATATTTCTCCTTCGTGTACCTTTCTGGTTAATCCCTCTATTATCTTTTGAGCTTCTTCAGCGGCTGCACCATCATGTGATGCGATAGTGACTATTCCACCATCTTCAATATCAATTTTTGTGTTGGTTCTTTCCGTAATCCCTTTTATCGTTCTTCCACCTGGACCTATAACAGTTCCTATTAACTCAGGGTCAATTCTAAAGCTTAAGAGTCTTGGTGCATGAGGAGATAAAGATTCTTGAGGTTTGTTTATTGCCTCTTTCATCTTT
>Ga0163109_10002153_pt1 | contig 15491 bp, 25 predicted proteins | sample CRUFie1St13metaG_FD_108704 | JGI IMG/M metagenome (GOLD analysis project Ga0163109, IMG submission 108704) | Marine microbial communities from the Costa Rica Dome - CRUD Field 142mm St13 metaG | ecosystem: Environmental > Aquatic > Marine > Oceanic > Photic zone | place: Costa Rica: the Eastern... | reverse complement strand
GCAGTACGAATGGTGTTCCTGAGCTTGGACCCCATGCGCTGATAAGCCATGTGGACGCCAGACTCAAACTCCTCGATAAAGGAAGTGCTAATGGATGGTGTAGCCATTATACCCTCCTCGGGTTTGGTCGAGTTGATACAAGTTCGATTCTAGTCTGGTTATCCATCAGCGCAGGGTCCGAAGATTATCCATTGCTTTAGGGCCTTCTAGTACAAACAACATGTCACAATATTCTCAGCTTGTTAATTCACATTAACTGTTGCGCCGAGAGTATTGATCAAACCCTGCACGCACCTTAGCGATATATGCAGGGTCCTTCTCTTTCCAGTACTTAGGATCATTTTGCATAGACCTAAGTTCATCCAGAGAAAGAACTTCCTGAAACTCTGTTTCAGAAACCATATTGAACTGCGGCTGACCATTCAGCTCCATCAGCTCTTCAAAAAGTTGCACCATACCGGCAGATGCAGGAATGTTGGCAAAGACCTCATAGCCTTCTTGCGTCAGGCTACCCCTCGCCCAACCATCTACACGATTCAATCGATCTTCTGCATACTCACCAAGGGTCTCTGATTCCGTATTCCAATCAGGCCCACGTTGAAGATCTGCCTGTGCATATTCATTGATAAGTCCATCGAACTCATCTTGGGACAAGCCATACTCATGAGCCTTGCCCTTAAACCAGCCAAGAAGAGGATCATCATCGTCAACGGTGTACTCCATGCCCTCTGGCGCTTGAAAGTTGACATCATAGTCAGCAGGGCTGGCAGGAGCATCTTTCATTGCATCCTGATTGATCTCGTCAATAATCTGCTCACGCAAATCGTCTTTGCGCTGATAGAATCCACGCTCAAGCTCACCATAGCTTTTCGCCATGTCTTCTGGAGTCTTGAATTTCTCTGGAAGCCAATCTGGCCTGTCGGTAAATGATTCCTCAGGTTGCTCCTGCACATCTGCCTGAACCTGTGGCTGTTCTTCGACCTCTGCGGTCTCCTGAAGTTCCTCACTCATTTAGCAATCCCACTTTCTTAGTGCTTTGTTGATACGGCTATTAGGGTCGTTTCGGGTCTTAGCAGAAGTCAGTTTCTTCTTCATGCCTTTCATACGAGCGCAGAAAGATCTACGTCTTGCCGCTTTCTTTGGGCTTTTCTTTGCTTCCTTTGCCGAAACTGGGCGTTTGATATTTTTTCCCTGCCTTCGCAACGAACGCCTTCCAGCTTCGTTGAGGCCGCCCTCTGGGTTTTGTCCTTCCTTGCGCTGCCATGCCGGTGTCTTTTTCGCTCTGGGGGCCATTAGTTACCAACTTTTTTCATAGCCATCTTATGCGCTTGCGTAAAGGTTGCACCACCCATCATCTTCTTTGTCATAAAGTCCATATGGGCTTTAGTGTGATGTTTACGATGCTTTTTCATCGTTGCCTTTTGCCTATCAGTAAGCTGTTTCTTTTTATCTGCCATTACGTCCTCGCATATGTTGGCTTCTTACCGCCACCTGAAGGATTGGTTGCTCTTTTGCGCCGTGTTGCACTTTTCTTCTCAGCAGAAGACATCCTTGCAGCCTTAGACGCAGGGACACACTTTGGGTAGCCCTTCCTGCCATCGCCCATCTTGCGGCCACATGCAGGATGCTTTCCATCTTTCTTCGTAGATATGTCTACCCACTTCTCATTGAACCACTTGGTCAGGCTCATCTGTACTTGCCACCCATGCGCTTGTACTGTTGAACCAACTGGCCGCTTGCATATGCGCTAGGCCACTTCTTGACCCTTGCCTTAACAATGGCCTTTGCTCTTGCATACAGACTAGGATTTGCTGGTTTAGCCATCGCCTTGTTTCCTTCCTAGCTCACAACGCTTTTTCATAATTGCAACAACCCATCTAGCGCCTTCAGCATGGGCTAATACTTCGATATTTGTTCCAGCAGGATGTATGCTCTGTGTCGTAATGCTTTCGAGATACTGGAGAAAATCCCTGCCAATCCCAGTGCCAAAAAGACCGTAGGCCTTAGAATTAAGGTCAGCTTCAACGTCACCAGTATATCCGCGACCATCAACCGAAATCGTTCCACGTTGTTTGCTCACTACTGCCCCTGTTGTACTTGCATCAACTGTTGCAGGGTTTCTACATTACCCTGTACCTGCTTGGGATCTGCAAGCAACTCCTCCATGATCCCAAACTTCTGAGCAAGATATTGAACCACCTTTTCCTGATTGTACAGAACAGGGGTGATTTCAGGTCCAAAGGTGGAGGCGACAGTTTGCTGAAACCTGACAAAATCAGCAACGTCTTGCTGGTCCTGCGCTCGCAGCAGGGGAGAAACTGGAACGATACGCAGTTCACGCCCGTCCACCTTTGGTATGTCTAAGAGGCCTTGCTTCTTATAGATATAGACGATGCGCTCAACCAACGGCTGCAAGAACTCTTTCTGCATCCTGCCAGCAACAGCACCCATATCTCGTGCAACGTCTGCAAGACGTTCACTGACTTCGGTAGCAGAAAGTGGAGTTCTCGCATTAGGACGAGTATCCAGTTCGTCAATGAAGAGAGCCTTACGGACGTTGCGACGCATATCATCCAATACTAATTGGGCTACGTCAAACCGTCCTGGGCTTTGAAGGCTATCAATTACGCTGCCGGGGCTTCTTGGGATAAATGTACCCGGCTGAATAGTGATGTTATCAGGGTTAAACACACCATCATCGTCATAGACATAGCTGCCAGAAATAGCCATTTCGGCGTTCTCAAGGATAAGCTGCACAGTCAGGTTAAGTGTCTTGATTGCTGGCATTGCCTGTAGCACAGGACCACGGCCCCATACCTCAAAACCAGACTTAGACCAGCGTGTAGTGATCCAAGGCACAGAACCCCTGCCAGCCAAACGCTCTTTCATTAGGATGGCGTTATCTGTTTCGGAGATCAAATAGTAGGTGTACTCATCCTTAAACCTATTGGTCGCATCATACATTGTAGCTTCAACAATGCGTGTTTTGCGATTCGGATTCTTCTGCTGCTCCTTGAGCATCTTCTCTGTAAATTTAGCCTTGGGATACCGATGTTTTACTTCGGTCAGATCTGTCTGGTAGTTCCAGCGGAACCAGTCTGTCACCGTATCTTGCTTGCCGGGGAGAAGCGCAAGATTGGTGGGAGGTACAGACGTAAAGTGCAGATCACCCATAAACCGCCCCTCTTCAGCAAGGAGGTTCATGGTCCCAAGACCAAGGTCCTGTAAGCCTTCGTGCATCTCAGCATTGAAGTTAGAGTTACGCAGACCCTCATGAATAAGGTCTGTAATGCGATCAAGCTCTTCTTCTAGGGATTTGCTGCGGAGTTCGTTAGGAAACTCGGGGCCGGGTAGAAGTCGGAATGCACGACCATTCGGTGGAAAGAAGCCAAGTTGTAAACGAGAAGCAAACTTAGGAAGACCAACCACAGCAGTCTCGTCGTATATATTCTCGGTACGTCGAGCTGCTGAGCTTTCTTGAAAAAAACTCTCACGATGAGGAAGAACGTAATCATAGATTTCTTCCCACAGGTCAGACCAAGAGTTCCAGCGACCCTTCGCCTTCTTGAAGCGATCCATTACACGCTTCAACTCCTGCTTGTCAGCATTTTCTCCTGTTGGGGGTGAATGATTGCCGTCATCTACATGGGGTGCCACGCTTAGCTCCTAATCGATTTGCCAAGGTTCTTGCGACGATAACCGCCAAAACCTTCCATTTCTTCATCCTGCAACGATCTTGCGCCAAGAAGATTCTGGCGCTGCTTGCGCTCCATATCTGCCTGACGGCGCTCTTGTTCAGCTTTTGATTTTGCAAGGCGCTCTTCTTCAGCCTTACGCTGTTTAGCCAACTCTGGATCAGGTGGCGGCGGGCTGGGGGCAGACATGAATCCCATCGTCTTCTCCTTGTTCTTTGGTAAAGATGATACGGTGTTCTTTTTTAATCAATTCACAATACAGTTGATATGGCGTCAAAACCCAAGGCTTTCTAATGCCTATGATGTGCTTTACAAAACTTACGCAATAAAGCCAACGAGGAGCATAGATTGAGTTGTCTACAGCTTCTACTTCCACACAGAGACAGTTTTCAACCATGTCATAGACCAAATAGTCAGCAGCTTCCTCTGAAAGCAGCTCAAAGTTAAATCTTTGGCTGGCACACTCAAATCTAATCCACAAATCAAGCTCAGGATCGTACCTGACAGCAAATACATGCCCAAAATCGGGTCTGTGAGCAGTAAATAGTCTCCAAGTGCCAATATTATTGGCTTTTTTGAAGCAGATTATCCAATTCATGCCCTGAGACGCCTAGATTTGAAGCCATTACGCTGTCTTTGTCTCTCCAAGGGGTTTCCAACCCTCGCAACGGTTGTATGGGAAGGCCGCTTACTCCCACCGAACACTACCTTTCGACCTTCACCACCCCCTAAGAACGCATATTGGAGAGCATCGTGAATATGAGAGAACCTGTTCTTCGACGGACGTTCCTCAAACCGCTCGTTACCCATGTGGTACTGGCGCTTGTATTGGTAGCCACCCTCAAAGCCAGAGATTAGCACAGTGCAATTCGGACTGATTGCAACCGATGGATAGCCATCCACCATCCTGTTTAGGACACCATCGACAGCTTCGATGCGTATCTGTGTGTCGTTGCTTGGCGCAGGATAGGCCTGAATGCCGGCCGCTCTTAAAATCATGAAAGGCGTCTGCTCTGATGTCTGGGCCATCTGATTGCCAGCAGGATCTCCTATAAACCTGAAGTCGTGTTTGTCCCATCCGTGTCGAGTGATTTCCCTTTTGAGGACATCCGCGAACCTTCCTGCCCCCATGTCCTGCCCGATGATCTCGTGGAATACTGTCCATTTGCCCGAGTGGAGCTGTTGCGTGAAGACTGCCGACGGCGTACGGCCAAAGTCAATGCCAACGATAACCTCCCTGCCATCGATCGGCTCAATGGGTGATTGGGCAACATGAGCTTCCTTTCTGAATGACTGATAGACAGCCTTGCCGTCCATTAGGGCCTGATACTGATTTAGTACATAGACCTTAACCCAGGACGGAGCCTTGCCAAGAATAATCTTGTCATAATAGTTTGGCTGAAGGTTTTCTTTGTTTTCTCTTTTATTGTTTAGCTCGTAGCCCTCGATACTGCCGGATTGGCTTTTAATCTCCTTCATGGCACTTGGCTGCGAGAAAAACATCCAGTCATCTGGCTTAATTAGAAGAATCTTCTCTTCTTCTGCCATGTATTCAGGCGCTGGGACTTCTCCTGACATGATTCCCCACCAGTGCGTCTCGTCTGGTGCGTTCGTGTCCATGATAACGCCAAACCAAGAAGGCCCACCATCACGCATAGAGGGAAAGCGGCCCACGCGCATGGTGCAGGCGTCCACAATCGATTTAGGGATCTCTCGTGCTTCATTGATCCATACTCCTGTAAGTTCCAATGACAGCAGCTTCTTTACATCTTCCTGCTTATCCAAAGCCAAGAAGATGACCTCAAGCTCAACAGTAGTCTTATCCCCCAGACCGAAATTGACAAGATGTGTATAAGGAGGCGACCACACAAACTTGCCAATCTCGTCTGAGAACCAATCACGCCATGTTTTGATCGTAGTGGTTTTTAGCTGGGGGTTGGTATTCCTGATAACAGCCCATCTGGACCGCCTTATGCCGGAATCATTTGGCTTCTGGTTTACTGCACGGCGCATGATCTCCATGCAGCAAGTAACAGACTTGCCAGAGCCTACTGGACCCCTGATCCCCCGAACAAAAGCCTCGTCCTTCATAAAGGCTTTTGCTATGGGGCCGGGAGGTTTGTAATCAAGCTGCATTAGCCAAGAAGTATTCGTCTTTTGCGACCCGCTGCTGCCGTAGAAAGCTGAGCAAGCCTGACAGGATCGTCTCCACCAGAAGATACAGTACGGTTTGTTGCATCTTGAACCGTAGTAGAAGTAGTGGTTGCTGGCTTTGTTGCCCTTTCTCCACTATCAGATCGGCTGGTTCCGCCCATGCCATACCTAGACTCATATGCCCCAGTGTTGGGGTTCAACCGAACATTGCCTGAACCGGGGTCAAATCCCTGACGACCAGAGAATCTTCCGCTCCTGCCGACAACTCCAACAGTTAGGATTTCACCTGCTCTTGCGCCTCTGCGATCAAATGTAGTTTGAACAGGCGTGCCGCCAGCTTTAAGTTCCCTGATCTGATTATCAAGGTTTATGCGTGCAATCGGATTGCGAGTGTCATCTCTGCGAGCAGTAAGCTCTTCAATGGCAGACGCTCTCGCACCCATTGCAGACTTCGCTCTCGACATAGCCTCATATCCACTAGGCATTCTGCTTGCACGAATATCAGCTTCTGCCCTTAACGCCCTTTCTGACTTATTCATTGTGGAAGGCTTCATTGGCTGTTTGTTCAGATTCCTCTGATAGGCTTCAGCAGCTTCACGCTCTTTCTTCAGTCGAGCTGATCTTCTTTTGGTGTTTCCACCACCTTCAGCTTCAGTTTTCTCACCCATAATCGCCTCCTTGGGTTAAAATATTTTTCGACAGGTTGCTCTAGATTGATCCGTTGTGCGTGTGAATTACCGTCTATGTGGTCCGTCGCAGTTTTCTAAGGCGGTTTACACAGAGACCTACATTAGCGTTGGGACCCCTAGTCAACATTGAAGTTAATCTGCACCGCAGTGCTAGGTGTTCTCACCGCGTCCTGTCTGAATCCAGCACGATCCATCAGATCCCTTGCAGCTTCCAGCCTGACGTATTGTGACTTACTTGTCAGCAACTCTCTCATTGTCGCCATCGCTTGTGTGGCGTCCCATCCCAAAGTCAGCATAGCCAACTGCTGTCTGTACTCGATAACATGCTGTTTTCGTAGCGTATTGTACGCCCAAGCCTTGTTCCTACCCAACCTCTCTGCTGCTTCCGTCGGGTTGCAACCATCATGCAAGATTACATGCACCAACTCCGCTTGTGCATCAGTAATTTGCGGCTGTGTCGTCCGCACTTCGGGAGCGTGTTTCTCGATATCTTCCATCGGAACCACACCACCTTTGTATCGCTCTTGTTGGCTTTCGTCTGCCTTGGTCATGTTCGTGTCCTGTTGCGCTACGAGCGAGTATACACAGTCCTCTCAAAACCCTGTCAAGTCACTTGTTCTAACCCATTGTTATTGTTCCTCCACAGGTTGAGCTAAAGCTCATCTGCGGAGCCTGACCTGTATTACGTTCTTACTGTGTTGCTTTTCCCATCGTGACATTACCGCTTCGGTCATTGCATATCATTCGCCTTCGACTTCGCTCAGGCCTGACAGACTGGCGTCTGTTGGCGCATAAGTTTCGGGGCCCCTACCCCGAAACAACCGCCCTTTCATCGGGCTACCGTTCGTCGCTGTGTTTCCCTGATGTCCTGATGGGGACATCAGCGAACTCCACAGGGCGACTCTCTGTCGTGAGACACACACACACATGATTGGCCCTACGTCGTTAGATTGTCCCTTCGGGCTAACACACAAATCCCTTGCGGGAACGGCGGACGATACATTTAGTTTGGCATTCGCTTGCGCTCATGCGTTTTGTCGAATCTTGTAAAAACATTGCGGAAATCAGAATTTGCTTTTGTTTGGCCCGAGACAAGCTCGGGCAGGATCGCCAATTCGCACCCGTCTTTTGTTAGCAGCGAATTGGCGATCAGTTGCAAATCCATTTCCGTGTCGTGATGGTCATAGAAGTGACCATCACCAATGATTGACACCGCCTTTCGTGTGTTGGGCCGTTGGGGACAACGACGCAGGGAATCCTGTGTGCGTGTTTGTAAACTGGTCAAACGTAAAGGAGAAGACCATGCAACCATACAAGTTCCGTCCGGTCGATGAGTCCGAGGTCATTGCTGATACCGTCATCGCACATCATTCGTTCACAGATCTGCCTGATGTCTGGGCAGCAGACGAGGTTCGTCTGGCACTGGAGTCAGGCGATCTGCAACGTGCTGCTGACTTGGCAGAGCAGATGAGCGACTCTGATATCAACATCTTTGACTGACACAAAGCCAACATGGGGTGGGTAGGATTGCCCACCCCGCAAACGTAGAGGTGAATCATGATTACGAAGATACCGAACACCATCTGGGAGATCAGCCCTGCCGATCTTATCCGTATCCACGAGCAGCTGCTCATCAACCTTGGTGAGGAGATGACTTGTCACCACGGCGAGTGGAGCAGTTGGGAGTCTGAGCTGCGTAAGCACATCCGACGCATCACGGCTGCACTGAACGTCATGCACAACCTTGGTTGCCCTGCTGACTCGCAGAAGATGTTCAAGGAGCATCGCTGGGCAGACAAGCTGACCCAAGATGGTTGCGAGGTTCTGATAGAAGCCAGTGCCAGTTTGTTCTGGGTTAAAGGCTATCGTAACTACCTGTTTGACTGAGAGGAGAATCACATGGAAGCCCTTACTTACGATCCTAACAATGATCCGCATCCGGGTTATGACGACCTAACACCTGAGAACCTTGACCGCATCGCCAAGGCCTTGCAGAAGGATCTGCTGCCCAGCGAAGACTACCACGCTCAGTGGTGTCGTGAGCTTGCCAGCCGTCTCAAGGCTGTCATCGACATGTTCGACGACGGCAACGACGTCATCATACAGGCCAAGCTGGGCGACCAGCTGCCCCGCATGTTCGAGAAGATGCTCGACAATGTTGCCAACCGTGCCGTTCAGGTCAAGCGTGAGCGTGCCAAGGCTATCCGCAACGATGTCGGCATCGAGATCACGCAGAACACCATCGAGCAGTACGACGAGCAGCTTGAGCGCCTTCGTGTCCAGTGGTGGACAATCAACGAGGCGTTCAAGGTAGCTCGCGGCCCTGTGCATCAGCACGCCATTGACGTCAGCGGCATCAGCTTCGGCGCTTATACTCGGCTCAAGGATCTGCCCAAGGTTCAGCGGATGCGGGCTAGAAAGGGTCAGCTCACTATGGAGACGTACCAAGCCAACAAGGATGACTTCTGGACATTTGCCCGGGAGACAGGGTTGGTCGAGGCACCTACCGATCAGGATCATGGTGCAGACACAATGCGGCTTGAGTAGCTGCGTGGGGAGGGGCTTCGGCTCCTCTCCATTTTTTTGTGCGTGGGTTGTCACCCATTGGGGGATGTTCCCTCCCCCAAACCCCCTTCCGTCAGGGACGCTAGTCGCTCCCTAACGACCCTCGACGACCTGGTGCGAACTCCCTAACAGGGTGCGTGCCGGGGCAAAGGGGGCCTTCGCCTCAGTTCGCCTCAAAGGAGGATCACATGTTGTTCTTTGTTATCGCCGGTGTATTTGCCGGTCTCGCTATCCTGTTTCTTCTAGCCAAGTTCGACTTCAAAAAAGTTCTTTGGCTTGACGTTCCTATCGACATCATCTCAACATTGCTGCTTGTCGTCATGTTTGCTGGCACTTTTGCTGGCATGATGGCAGCAGTGATAGGGGGGTGCCTAATTTCTCTGACATTGCTTTTGTCAAAGAAAGCAGTGGGTTACAAGAAGCCTGTCCGTTCTGGACTTCGTTTCCGCTGGCAAGAAGTTAAGCCAAGATGATTTAGATCAGGCAGTGGGAAACAATGTTCCCTGCAACTCACTGTCTGTGGGAGCCAACAGTCCCTCGCCTGTTGGGCCTATCCACGGCAAATGTGGACGTCAACCCGGGAGAAGGCCTGCGTACCGGGGATCCGAAGAAAGCAAGCCAAACTGGTGCATATGCACTACTAACGCCTACATCCTGGGCACGATGCAAAACTGCCTCATTTCAATCATGTCCAACGTAAGGAGAATCAGACATGAATTTCGCTCAGATCACTGTATCCGGTAACATTGGTGCAGACCCAGAGATCCGTGACGTAAACGGCACAAAGGTTGCCAACTTCTCTGTCGCGGTCAACGAGAACTACACCAACAAGGCCGGTGAGAAGGTCGAAAAGACCCACTGGTATCGCTGCGAAGCGTGGGATGGTGGCAATGGCAAGGGCCTCGTCACCAACGTCATCGAGCCGTACCTCAAGAAGGGCAGCACCGTGTTCGTTCAGGGTCAGCCCATCATCGAGGAGTACGAGAAGGACGGCCAGACTCAGCGTTCCTTCAAGGTCAAGCTGGCTGGTGCTGGCTCGACGTTCCGCCTCGGTTCTCGTGGGAGCCAGTCAGAGGGTGGTAACGCCCCGGCTGGCGGGAAGGTAGACGACACCGATATCCCATTCTAATCTGAAATGGAGAGGGGCGGATTTCCTCCCCGCCTCTCTCACCAACTCTGACGTTATTATGTTCGCTGCAAAGTGGTGAAGACGTCAGGATAGTGGAGCAGGGGACGAGCGGCTGTGCTGCAATCCCCTGCCTCACGCCTCAGAGGAGAAGCCAATGAAACCATTCACAAGTGATATGACACCCAATGTGGCAGTCATGATTGCCAAGGGCATAGAGACGCCTCGATCTGATCAGGAGTTTGTTGACGCTTGGCAGTACATCCACGACACCGGCCTGTACCAACGCCTAAAAGAGCCTTGGGTAGAGGACAGGATCTCAGACATGATTCGAGAAGGGATACTGGAGCCATGAATGAACTATACATCTGCCGTGACTGTGAGACATGGCATGCCTCATACGAGGAACTCAAACACTACGACTCAACTAGCGGGGGCTTCTGCACGACATGCGGTAGCCCCGATCTTCTTGTGGAATCGGAGATGGATGATGACCAGAGAGAATTTTACATCGGGAGAAACACATGCTCAATTCAATACGACGACTCAATTTCCTGAACGACAAGACCCGCTGGATTGGCTGGTTCGTCACTGTTCACCTAGCCTTGTCGTTTCTTGTCCTGACCTTGCTCGTAGGTATGGGGATCAATCCGACACTTCTGGTAAGCGTTCTGGGCGCACCGTTATGGATTGGTGTCGCCTTCGCCAGCAAGTATTTGACAGACAAAATCATGGAGGACTGAGTTGCACAGCTCAACAACCACAATCGACTGCCACCGAATCACATGGAAGGTGGAGAACGATATGGTCTCGCTTCAGTTTTGGGACTACTGCCCCAAGTTGGGTAACGAGACTATCATCCATCAAGTAATCACCTTCAAGCCCAAGGAAGAGCGGTACTCATTCCCCATGTGCCGCTTCAAGCCAAAGGCAGGAGAGTGGAAGAACTACTTTGTCATCATGCAAACGGAGGAAAAGACCGATGCAACAGCAGATACCGCTGAAGGAACTCAAGCAGAGTCCCTACAATGTGAGGCAAGTAAAGGCCAGTAAAGAAGGTCACTGGCAGCTTGTTGCCTCAATCAGATCCAAAGGCTTGCTTCACAATCTTGTCGTCGTCAAGAATGGTAAGGGCTACAACGTCATCGATGGCGGCCGTCGCCTCGAAGCATTGCGTCAGATACACAAGGACAAGGACACGCTCGTGAACTGTGTGGTTCTTGACTCTGATGATCGTGAGGTTGGCCTGCATGCCAACATGATGCGTGAGAACATGCACCCGCTTGACGAGTGTGATGTCATCATGGCGCTTGTAGCAGATGGCAGTGAGACCTACGACTCAGTAGGAAAGCGTTTCGGTCAGACTGACAGGTGGGTTAAACAGCGTGTGGGCCTCGCTGAGCTGTCTGACAAAGCCAAGCAGATGTTCCGTGCTTATGACTTCAACATCGGCGTGGCAGAAGCTCTGACGCTTGGCGATCATGCAGCGCAGGACAAGTATCTGGACGAGAACGTCAACTATCACATCGCCTCGATCAAACACTTCATGACTCTCAAAAAGATTGAGGTCAAGCACGCTTTGTTTGATGTGAACAGGCGTCGTGACGAATTGCAGATCGAGTCAGATCTTTTCAGCGATGAAGAGTACATCACCAACATCGATGAGTTTGAAGCACGCCAAAACTTGGCCTTACTTGCAATGGTAGAGGAGTATCGTGCAAAGGGATATGCAGACGCTATCCTTCTGCGTGACTCATTCTATTGGGATGACCCTGAGTGTCGTGGTTTCACCGCTGTCTATGATGAAGATCATGAGACATACGGTATTGCTGACAAGATCCTGTGCATCCAATACAACAGCTCTCGCTTTGCTGTCACCATCCAAGAGCTTGTGATGCGTGAGACCAAGGAGCAGCAGGAAGCGCAAGAGGTTGAGGCAGAGGAAGAGGGTGAAGTAACGCCCCTTACAATGTCAAAGCCTCAAGAAGCGTTGCTTGCTGGTTACTACGCACACTTCATGAAGAACAGTATCTTCGAGAATGAGCTTGGCTACGTCAAGATCATGAAGGCTCTGCTTTGTCATCGATCCCTCGGATATACTTACAACCACACCAACCGCGTCGGTCATATCTATGCAGATCACCAGACGCTGTTCCCCAGTGAGGAGTACCCAGATGATTATGTACATCCGCTTCATGAGGCGTGTATACAGCACCATATCGATGCTGCTAGAGATGCTTTCGATGCTGACGGCACTACACCGCTCAAGTACTGCGTTGATCTCCCAGATATGGAGCTTGATAAGTTATTTGTTGCGTGCTGCCTCACGGGTCTGGGCAAGTATGATTTCTACTCTGACACGATCAAGGAAATCATCCCCGACTTTGCTTCTCTCAGCAGAGCGTCAGGTGAACGCGGATGGTTCAAGCCAGACGCCAAATGGCTGAACAAATACAAGATCAACCAGATCGAGATGCTTGAGGACTACTGCTTTGGCAAGGTGTCATCAGGACCAAAGAAAGCTCGCATTGAGGCTTTGGTAAAGTTCTTGGACAAGAATCCTGTCTTCGATCCGCTGGGTGACTGGCCGCAGTACAAACCCCAATAGGCAATCAACGATGCCTCGGCAACACCGTCCTCGCATTTGCGGGACCAGCTGCTCTCTCCCATTGGCATGAGATCAGTTGCTCGTTGCCGGGCCATATCCTTATCGCTAGGCACGCCCAGGTCTGACTTCCATTTCCTTGGAATGACGACTGTGTAGCTATAGCCAAGTGCATGCAATATGCCGATGTAGACTCCATAGCCAAAGCCAGTCTTGAAGGTGCTGGCTACACCCTGCCTCGGCATGGCCTGCTGCTGTTCGATAAAAACCATCTCAGGTTCATGTTGCACCAGCAGCTTGCATATACCTTCCATATCCAAAATTTTCTTGTTGGCTAGTTTGGATGTGGGAACACGATGGGCGTACAGCTCCAGCCCATTATAAAACGCAATGCCTCCGGTAACACCGGGGTCAATCCCGCAGATCATCATCTCGCACCTCTAATCTTATGTCGCAACCAAGGGCTTCAGCCCAACAGTACGCATTGAACAATGTTGGCTTCCTGTTGCCGATTTCCCACTTGGCTACGACACCGGGGGACACTCCAAGCATGGAATCCAAAGCGACCTGAGTTATGCCAAGATCGTATCTACGGCGTTGAAATTGCTTAATTAAATCAGAGGTAAACTGCTGTTCGCACATAGCATTAGCCCTCGATAACAAGCCAACTATATGGTAGTGTGTATTGACATTCAAGGAGTACCGTGATGAAGGCCTTCCTGCTTACCGCCGCTGATGACGGCATCAATCTTCTGTTCAATGAGTTCAGGTTCAACACATGGGAGGATATCTCTCCTGCCATTGGTTGCCGTACGTTCGATGTTGTTCGCCTCTACGAGAATGGCGACTGTGCTTACATCGATGACGAGGGTCTGTATCAGCCCAACTGGTTCTGGATTCATAAGAACTACCCCACCCCCATTGCAAACAACGCTCTCTTCTGTGGCACAGACGAGGAGGGAGAGACTGTAGACTTCAAGACGCCGCTTGAGGTTCTGAAAGAATCTATCAAGCCTGTGGGCAAGGCAGAGCTGTACTTCTACAGCCGCACCAACCCAGAAGACTATCGTCCATTCTTCTTCGATGATTTCGACAATCCATACGCATCTGGTGGCAAGAACATATCAGGCGATCAGGTAGATTGCGATTGTGATTGTGGCTATGAGGAAGTCAAAGCTGGCGAGTGCGAGTGCCACAATGAAAAGATGGATGAGATGGAGTCGAGGTGTCCGGTATGAGCAAAGATAAGTTATGGGTGTACGACACCTATCATTACTTCGAGGTTTATGCGCCAACAAGAGAAGAGGCTGATGCTCAAGCCACAGAGATTGGGTGTGAGCATGGGCTAGAGCTAGTGCTTGTTGATAACTGGCGTGAATATCAGGAGGAACATGATGCTGACTGACGCTCAACTGAAGGAACGTGCGACATACATTGGCTCATCCGATGCCAAGATCATTGCCGGTGGTGACATTGCGGAGTGGATGACTCTGATGCGCCAGAAAGCGGGAGAGGAACGTGCTAAATTCTCAAAGCAGACGCAGCTCCTTATGGACACCGGAACATACTTGGAGCCATACATCATCGACAAGTGGGCTGAAGCTGAGAAGCGGCAGGTCAACTTCCGTGGAGGTGGCAAGACTATTATCCGTAACGGTGTGCCTTTGCATTCTACCTTTGATGGGCGTGTTGTTGGCGACAACGCTCCTCTGGAGATCAAGGCACACTTCGGATTCAAGGACATGGACGAGCTTGCTGACTTCTATGCTCCTCAGTGCCAGCATCACATGCTCGTTAGCGGTACTGACAGGTGCTATCTCGTAGCCCTGTTCGGTGTTCGCTGCCGCATGGAATGGCGTATGCTCACCCTCGATCAGTCTTGGGCCAGCATGTATCTCGATAACTGTGTCAACTTCTGGAACATGTACAAGAATGGCGTTGAGGCCACTCCTATGGCAATGCCACCAGCAGATCATTCCGACATGTATGTCATCAAAGACATGCGTGACATGGATGACTTTACAGAAAACAATGAGGCTGAACTCAACATGTATGCAGCCGACATCTCTGTTGCTAAATCATCCGAGCTTGTATCTGATGCAGCCAAACAACTAATCAAAGCCAAGATGCCTGAAGGATGCAGACGCATGGACTATCCGTGTTCAGGCAACATGAAGGGTTACAAGATCTCTGTGACCCGATCACGCAGCGGCACTATCTCGTGTCGCCTCATCGAGCCAAAGGAGGATAACGATGGCTAATCACCCTAAAATCGAAAAAGGCATTCCTATACCCACTAAAGGTGGTTCTTGGGACTGGATGGATAAGCTGGGAATAGGCGATAGCTTTGTCGTTCCCGCTGGAAAAATTGCAACCATCAGGAATGCTGCTACTCGTCGTAACATGAAGATCGCCACTCGCCGTCATAGTTCTAAAGAATACCGTGTATGGAGGGTTAAATAATGCCTAGCGTATGGCAAACGCTTTCGTCTTTCGATGTATCCGAAGAGGTCAAGAAGAAGGGCAAGTTCGACTATCTGTCTTGGACTTGGGCATGGGCCTACGTCAAGCAGCACTACCCGCATGCTACTTTCGAGAAGCATATCTTTCGTGACAATCAGGACAATCCGCTGCCATTCATGCGTGACACCAAAGGT
>Ga0163109_10002151_pt1 | contig 15496 bp, 9 predicted proteins | sample CRUFie1St13metaG_FD_108704 | JGI IMG/M metagenome (GOLD analysis project Ga0163109, IMG submission 108704) | Marine microbial communities from the Costa Rica Dome - CRUD Field 142mm St13 metaG | ecosystem: Environmental > Aquatic > Marine > Oceanic > Photic zone | place: Costa Rica: the Eastern... | reverse complement strand
CATTCCAGGGAACTCGCGGAACGAACCGACAAGATGTGGGTCCTCAAGGGAGGGCAACTCTGTGCCCCATGATGCCATGAATGCGTGGAAATTTCTCTCTCGTTCCCTTGCCTACTATGCGCGTTCGCATTTTGGGACATTGATGGGTGCCTGTATCGCCTCAGCAGTGCTGACCGGTGCTCTCATGGTGGGGGATTCGGTCCGGGGCAGTCTTTACCAAATGGCCATGGTGCGGTTGGGAAAAGTAGATACGGCCATTGTGGGAAATGATCGTTTGTTTCAGGAAGATCTCGCTCAAAGGATGCAGGATCCCACTTTTGCCAAAGTGAGTCCGGCACTGCAATTACCCGCTGTCAGTGCCCTTCAGGGTGGGGATTATCGATCCAATCAGTCTTGGCTGTTTGGGGTGAAGAACACTTTCTGGGACATGGCAACGGATCCGGATCTGGGCCTTCATCCTTCACCCGGAGAAGTGGCTCTCGGGGTGGCCTTGGCGCAGCAATTGCATGCAAAAGTCGGTGCGACGGTCATCCTGCGTGTGCAGAAGCCCAGCCTCCTTTCGCCTGAGGCCCCTTTGGCGCCAGAGGAGGGCCAAACGGTTGCCCTGAGGCTCAAGGTTTCCAGCATCGTTTCCGATGCCGCTTTTGGTCGATTCAGTCTGCAAGCCAGCCAGCTTCCTCCGATGAATGCCTTCGTCGATCTTGAGGGATTGCAGCAGGCTCTGGAGATTGGGACACAGACCAATCTTTTGCTGATGGCCAGAGGAAATGAACGCGAAGGGGATGTTTCGGATAGCTCCCATGTATTGGATCGTCTTCAAGCCGTTTGGAGCCTTGAAGACAGTCAATTGAAATGGCAGTGGGATCCAGATAATGAGTCCAAGGGTGCCGAGCTTCGATCGGACCGAGTCTTTCTGGACGACCACACATCGTCCGTATTGCTTGAAACCTCCTTTGGCGGAAAGGGAATCTTGACCTATTTCGTCAATGCACTTCGATCCGACGATGCCAGCACACCGTATTCCATGGTGTCGGCGACCGATGAAGGGCTTTTCCCACTCGAACTCGATCGTGGTGAGATCGCCATCAATCAGTGGCTTGCTGATGACATGGGGATAGGCGTGGGCGACGCCCTCGAACTGGATTATTACAAGGTGGGTTTGGGACGCGCGCTCGATGAGGCTACAGCTCGTTTTGAAGTCAAGACGGTCGTACCGTTGGAAGCTCCCTACCTGGATGCCAGCTTGATGCCAGATTTCCCTGGGCTCAAGGATGCGGAAAACTGTCGAGACTGGGATACGGGGTTCCCGATCGATCTGGATGCCATTCGAGATCAGGACAACGCCTACTGGGAGACGTATCAGGGGACGCCCAAGGCCTTCCTGTCTCTGAAATCCGGCCAGGCATTGTGGAACAATCGCTTTGGTCGCTTGACCGCAGTGCGGTATCCGCAAGCCGTGGATACCGCATCCCGAATCACGCTCGGTGAGCGCATGGCTCAGGCCATGGATCCACAGAAATTGGGCATAACCATTCTTCCTGTTCGTGAGCAGGCCTGGGCCTCGGTTGCTGAATCTCAGGATTTCGGGGGGCTGTTCATTGGATTTAGTTTTTTCCTGATTCTGGCAGCCCTGGTGCTGATGAACTTGCTCTTTCAATTTGTGATCGAGCAGCGGACCCATGAAGCAGGTGTGCTGAAGGCACTGGGAATGACACAGCAGCGCCTACGCGCCTTGATGCTTCGGGAAGGGGTGGTGCTGGCGTGCCTTGGAAGCCTTCTGGGAGTTTTGTTGGCCACGCTGTACGCCAAAGGCATGCTTTGGGGTCTGACCACATTGTGGAAAGATGCTACGGGTACTTCCGCCCTCGCTCTTTTCATTCGGGTTCCAACCCTGATCGGGGGCCTGGTGGGATCCATCCTGGTAGCTTCCCTGACGCTTTTTTGGGGTATCCATCGCGCCAGTCGGCAGAGAGCTCATGCCTTGCTTACGGGCATGGATTCACAGAGCTCTGCCTCGAGTTCGACGCCCATCCAAGCACAGCGTCGCCATCGCGCAGGGTGGGTGGTGATGATCCTTGCAGGTATCCTTGCTTTCACTGCCGGCACGGGAAGTGCCACGGGTGCGGCCGCCGTCTTTTTTGGATCCGGAATGCTGGCTTTGGGGGGGGGGTGGCTGATGCTGTCGGGGTGGTTGATGCGCCTGGAGCGGGAACAGGTTGGGCGCGTGAAATCTCTTTTTTTATGGGCCTTGCGAAATGCCGCACGTCGGCGCCGACGCAGTCTGGCTACCATCACTCTCTTGGCCTTTGGTGCCTTCCTGGTCATGGCTGTAGGAGCTAACAAGCTGGATGCTTCTCGAGATGCCCGGCTTCGATCTTCTGGCACCGGTGGTTTTGCTTTTTGGGCGGAGAGCTCGGTCCCCATCATGCAAAATCCCAACGCGGCCGATGGACTCGAAAACTATGGCCTTTATGCTGATGACCTACCTGAAGTGAGTTTTGTGCCTTTTCGCGTAAGGGAGGGAGAAGAAGCCAGTTGCCTGAACCTGAACCGTGCCCAACGCCCTCGTATCATGGGGGTGGATCCGGATGGGCTGATTTCAAGGCAGGCCTTCTCCTTTGCCAGTTCCTGGAAAGGGCACTCAAGGGAGCCATCGGGCTGGCAGTGGCTTCATGAGGTGCTGGAGGATGGGTCCATTCCGGGCATCGCCGATCATCAATCCATTTTGTGGGCCATGGGTAAGAAGGTAGGAGATGTGCTGGAAGTCATGGATGCCTCTGGTGAGGTGCTACGCATTCGCCTGGTGGCAGGTGTAGCCAATTCCATCCTTCAGGGGAGTGTCCTGATTGCCGAGTCGCACTTCACCCAGCACTTCCAGGGTGCCGCAGGCTACAAGGCCTTTCTGGTTGATGCTCCCGCAGAGTCTCAAAAGGAAGTCGGCGAAAAACTATCCCGGTCACTGGAGGATGTAGGTTTTTCACTGTATGACAGTTTGGAGCGGATGAATGCCTTCAACGCCGTGCAGAATACTTATTTATCGACTTTTCAATTGCTGGGTGGATTGGGACTCATTCTCGGAAGTTTTGGTCTTGGGGCAGTTGTTCTGCGCAATCTGCAGGATCGCCGGAAGGAGTGGGCCATCTTGGCCGCAGTCGGCTTCTCTTCTCGGCGTCTCCGTGGCCTGGTCTGCCTGGAGCACCTGGCATTGCTGGTCATCGGTTTGTTGATGGGTGCCGGTAGTGCCGTGCTGGCAACCTGGCCAAGCCTGGGGAAGGCAGGAGAGGGAGTGGCTTGGCTCCCTTTGTGTATGCTCATGCTTGGGATGTTTCTTGCCGGTTTATTTTGGACTTGGGCAGCCGCCAGTCGACTCATGGTCCGACAAGTGGCCCCGTTGCTTCAGGGTCCTTAAGGTCTTCTCGAACCGGCACAAAAGGCTTTCCACGTGGTGAGCAAAGGCGCACACTATTTCCATGTCCCCTTCAGCTTTGCTTCCTTTACCGCTGAGTCGCCAGACTTCGCAATGCTTTTTGAATCTGCGCGTCGTCTTCCTTTTCACGTTGTGGATGCTCACCGCTGGCATGATGAGCGCCCAAGCTGTGGTCTATGACCAACGCTTTGATGAGACCGTAGCTGGGCAAACCCCGGAAGACTTTCTGGTGCTCGGTGGCCGATTCAAAGTTCAGGACCAGATGCTCATGCTTCCCGGTGCTCCGCTGGACAATCATGGAGCTGTCTTCGGACCGGATAACGAAGGGGATCTCGAAATCAGGGCAAGGATTCGTTCTGAGAAGAAGGGGAGACTCTATCCCTCCTTTGGAGTCGGTCTTTACGGTCTTGGAGGTTATTCCCTGAAGGTGTCTCCCGCCAAAAAATCTTTGGAGCTCTACAAGGGGCGCCAAATGGTTGCAGAGGCCCCTTTTCAATGGATGTCCTCCCAGTGGGTTCACCTGCGACTGGAAGTGACCGAACCTCATCTTTCTCAATGGATGATTCGAGGCAAGGCCTGGATGGAGAGTGCTGAGGAGCCTTCTGCCTGGCAGATCCATCAGGTTGCCACCGAAGCCCCGACTCAGGGCAAGGCAAGTTTGTGGGGGCAACCTTTTTCGGGTCGCCCCATTGAGTACGATGATCTGGTGCTCCTCAAACCCGTCGGTGCCGAGGCCAAGGCTGAGGGAGGTTTTTCCCTGGGCCTTCAGACCTGGACTTTGCGCAACATGGATTTCGATCAAATGGTGGCCTTTGCCAAAGAACATGGGCTGACAAAAATTCAATCCACTGACAAGCACCTCAATCCCAGGGCCGATTGGGAGGACATTAAAAGAAAAAAGGCGATCCTGGATGCCGAAGGTTTGGAAGTATACACCTTTGGGGTTGCAGGTACATCCATGGATCATGCGGAGAACCGACGCCTCTTTGAGTTTGCTCAATTCATGGGGATCCAACTGATCATTGTTGAGCCACGTGATTTTGCCATTTTTGATTCTCTGGAACGTTTGGTGAAGGAGTTTGATATCAAGATTGCCATCCACAATCACGGACTGACATCCCTTTATGGGAACCCGATGGTCGTGAAAAATGTCATCCAACATCGCGACCCTCGCATCGGTGTCTGTCTGGACATTGGCTGGATCACTGCGGCTGGTTTTGATGCTGAAAAAGTCTATCGAGGTTACGATGGTCGGGTGTTTGATTTTCACCTGAAGGACAAGAAGGTCGAGGTTGCTGACAGGCGGCTGGTAGGCATCAGTGCACACATTGGGGAAGGAGATGCCAACCTGGAAGGCCTCTTTGCCGCACTGCAGGAAACGGGTTATCAGGGCGTCCTGGCAATTGAAACCGACAGCCCACTTTTTGCCAGGGAACCTTCGGGTTTTGTGCAGCGTGCGAAGGAGGTTTTCCAAAAACTCTCCCAACCCTGATGAGAGGCGAAATCACCCCCATTCAGCAGATCCTCTTTGTTTGCATGGGGAACATCTGTCGCAGTCCTGCCGCCGAGGGAGTGATGCAGGCCATGGCTGCTGAGGCTGGCCTGGAGAAACAGCTCTTTTGTGATTCGGCCGGTACGATTGACTTCCATCGCGGTCAGGCGGCCGACCCCAGGATGCGGAAAGCGGCGGCGCGGCGTGGGTACACCCTTGGTAGCCGTGCGCGTCAGATGACCGCCGAAGACCTGGTGCAGTTCGATCTGATCCTCACCATGGATGAGGATAATCGCGAATATGTGCTGGCCATGGATGGCGAGTCTCAATGGGGTCACAAGATCAAACCTTTCTGCGACTTCGTTGAGGCATACGATGCAGCGGAGGTTCCTGATCCGTATTATGGGGGGGGCGAAGGCTTTGATCGAGTGCTGGACATGCTTGAAGATGGATGCCGTCAGCTTCTTGACCATTGCGCGGTTCAAGGGGAGTGAAAAACAGTTGGGTCTATGAGCCCTTCCATTAGCGCTTGCCGCCCCGATCGCGGGAGTGCTAAGTTTTGATCCATTTCTTCATTTGAACTGGTATGAAATATTCCACCTGCATTCTTGTCTTTCTCACGTTTTTGGTTGTGCGTATGAGCGATACACATTCGGGCGAAGCAGCCCAAAAAGATCTCAATCGGGGGCAACTCGTCCACATGGTTTCCTTCAAGTTTAAAGCTTCTGCAGCGGCCGAGGAGATTGCAGGCGTTGAAAAGGCCTTTGCGGGTTTGGAGCAGAAAATCCCCCAGATTCTCAGTTTTGAGTGGGGGTTGAACAACAGTCCAGAGGGATTGAACAAAGATTTCACCCATGGCTTTGTGCTCACCTTTCACTCGGCTCAGGACCGGGATGACTACCTGATTCATCCGCATCACAAGACATTCGGATCACTGGTAGGTCCTTTACTGGAGGATGTTTTTGTAGTCGATTTCTGGAACAAGACTCCTTAGTCGAAAGTCCCTCACCCAGTTTCCAAGTTTTCCAGCGTTTCTATGGCGACCAAAGCCTATTTGTCCGCTCCAGTGGCAACACACAGCTTGCCCAAAGGCATTCCCTACATCATCGGGAATGAGGCAGCTGAGCGATTCAGCTTCTATGGCATGAAGGGTATTCTGACCATCTTCATGACCAAGTATCTCTTTTTATTGGACGCGTCTCCTGGAGAGCCCATGAATCGTTCCGAAGCGGTGGCTCGGTATCATGACTTCAATGCCTGGGTCTATCTGACACCGATTCTGGGAGCTTTTATTGCCGATGCATGGCTGGGTAAGTATCGCACCATTCTCAGTCTTTCCATTGTTTATTGTCTTGGACACCTTGCACTCGCCTTGATGGGCGCACCGGGCATGGGGGCAGAAAGCTGGATGATGACCGGTCTCTACTTGATTGCTCTGGGATCCGGCGGCATCAAGCCCTGCGTTTCGGCCCATGTGGGCGATCAGTTTGGTCAGACCAACAGCCACTGGCTTACCAAGGTCTTTGGTTGGTTCTATGTGGCCATCAACGTGGGAGCAGCCTTGTCCACTTTGGCGACCCCTTTGCTGTTGGAGTATTACGGCCCTCACTGGGCATTTGGCGTGCCTGGTGTTCTCATGGCGATTGCGACGGTGTTGTTCTGGATGGGGCGCAATGTCTTTGTTCACATTCCTGCGCGAGGGGTGGCGTTCTTCAGGGAGGTTTTTTCACCCCAGGGGCTCCTGGCTTTGGCCAAGCTCATGATCATTTTTTCCTTCGTAGCCGTTTTCTGGGCTCTGTTTGATCAAACCGGTTCCTCCTGGGTGCTTCAGGCCGAAGATTTGAATCGAGAATGGATGGGGGTGGAGTGGTTGCCTTCCCAGATTCAGGCCATCAACCCGATCATGATTGTGACCCTGGTGCCTGTTTTCAGTTACCTTCTCTATCCTTTCCTGGACCGGTTTTTTGCGATGACACCACTGCGCAAGATATCCATCGGTCTTTTTGTCATGGTTCCGGGGTTTGCCATGGTCTCCTTCTTGCAGTCCTGGATTGATTCGGGGCAGACGCCGTCCATTTCCTGGCAACTGCTAGCCTATGTGCTACTGACGGCTTCCGAAGTCATGGTGTCCATCACCTGCCTGGAATTTGCCTACACTCAAGCTCCGACGAGCATGAAATCCGTGGTGATGGCCATGTTTCTGGCATCGGTTTCGCTCGGGAATTATTTCACTGCAGCGGTCAATAAGTTCATTCTCATCGAAAAAGGAGATTCTGCGCTCATGACTGAAACAGTCAGGCAGGATCTGGGCCATGCCGAGTCAGCCGTGCGCAACTACTTTGAGATGCACCAGAAGCAACTGCCGCGCACTGAGGAGGGACAGGCCTTGGTGGGAGAGATGCTCGACCCTTGGGGATCGCCTCTGCATTACCGTATGATCAATCGCAACAGCTTCCGGATTGTCAGCCTAGGAAACGATCAGCAGCGTTTAACCCCGGATGATCTGATGGTTGAGGTGATCGTTTCCAGGCCCTCCACTGACCAAGGAAACGACGCACCTCTTAATTGGCGCGAACGACGGATGGTGGCGCTCCTAGGAGACCAGGGGAGGGAACAGGTTCAAAGAGAGCGCGGAGGGGTTCCTACGATTGAATTTACTGCCGAGGAAAGCGTGGGAGGAGCCGTCAAACTGGAAGGTGCGGCCTACTTCTGGTTCTGGACGTGGACGATGCTTGTGACTGCCATTTTGTTCGTTTTTGTTGCCTATTTTTATGTTCCTCGCACCTACATGCAGGAAGAATCGCGTTCTTCGGAGGCGCAAGCGGATCTGCATTGAAATAAAATCAGTTGCAATTTGGGTAAATGAGGAAACCTTATGGTTGTAAGGAATCATTATTATGAACATCACTAAAACCTATACGACTGTTTTCACAGCGCTCGCCTCCTTGATGAGTTTGCTGAGTTTCACTGCCATGCAAGCGGATCACCACAACGAAAAGAACGCCTTGAGCTTCAAAATGAAGTCTATCGAAGACAAGGAAGTCAACCTGAAGGAATGGAAGGGTAAGGTGCTACTCATGGTCAACGTGGCCAGCAAGTGTGGCTACACGCCTCAATATGAGGGGTTGCAGAAACTGCACAATGAGCTCAAGGATGAGGGATTTGCAGTGGTGGGGTTTCCCTGCAACAATTTTGGCAGTCAGGAGCCTGGCTCCCACGCTCAAATCTTAAGTTTTTGCAAGGATAACTACGGAGTCACCTTCCCCATGATGGGCAAGGTTGATGTGAAGGGAGACAAGCAGGCCCCTCTGTATAAGTATCTCACCACTCACCCAGAGCACGGAGGAGATGTGCGATGGAACTTTGAAAAGTTCTTGGTCGACAAATCTGGCAACGTGATTGGCCACTACCGCTCTGGAACACGCCCTGACGACACCAAGCTGAGAGCGGCCATCGATCAGGCGCTCAAGGCACAGTAGTGGAAGGGTATGAGGCAGCGTCGTCTTGGTAGGAGTGGTTTGGTGGTCTCCGAGATCTGTCTTGGGACCATGACCTTTGGCGACCAGGCTGACGAGTCCATGTCCTTTCGGATCATGGATGAAGCTTATGAGCGAGGAGTCAATTTTTTTGACGCTGCTGAAATGTATCCGGTGCCCCCCAGGGCAGAAACCGTCGGGCTCACCGAGTCTATTGTAGGACGCTGGCTAAAAAGTAAGCCCAGAGACGCCCTGATCCTAGCGACCAAAATCACCGGTGCCGGACATGGTTGGTTTGTTCCACCTGTTCGGCACGGCATGACCACCCTGGACCGTCACCAGTTGGTACGCCAGGTGGAATCCAGCCTGAAGCGTCTCCAGACCGATTACATCGACCTCTACCAAACTCACTGGCCTGATCATGGGATGATGCATGAGGAAACTCTCTCGGCTCTGACAGACCTCAAGAAAGCCGGAAAGATTCGTCTGGCCGGCACCAGCAACGAAACCAGCTGGGGGCTCATGAAGGGACTTTGGTCCTCCGATCGTCACCATCTGGATCGGATGGAGACGGTTCAAAACAATTTCAGTTTGATCAACCGGCGCTGCGAAAGCGAACTGGCTCAAATTTGCCGTCAGGAGCAAGTTAGTTTGCTGCCTTACTCCCCTCTCGGTGGAGGGGTTCTTTGCGGTAAGTATCAAGGGGGTGCCTTTCCCGAAGGAGCTCGCTTTTCCATCTACATGTCTTTGGGCAGGGAACGTCAGAAAAAAATGGTGCAGCGTTTTGTGAACGATCGAACCCTTGCCGTGGTGGATCGTGTCCAAGCAGTGGCTGATTCCATTGGCATGAATTTGACCACGCTGGCCACTGCCTGGAGCAAGCAGCACGATTTTGTGGCCTCAACCATTATTGGAGCTTCTCATGTCGATCAGCTTCAACAGAGCCTTGCTGCTGCCGACTTGGACTTGGACTGCGAAACGATGGAGCGGCTTGCAGTCATTGAAGATGAGATCCCCAATGCCATGCCCGAAGATGGTCTTCGTAGGCTCTAGATAGACCATCTTGGTCTTGGATGACTACTTTTTGGAGCCGTATATTTCTTCGGGAGACTTGAGCATCGGTTCGGTAACCACCACGTTCTGGCCTTGATTTTTGATGGAGGTGAAGAAACAGGAGCGGTAGCCTTCGTGACAAGCGGCTCCTTCCTGTTCGACTTGGAGTAGCAGGGTATCTCCGTCGCAATCATACGCACAATCCACCACCTTTTGAGTGTGACCGCTGGATTCTCCCTTCATCCAGTATTTTTGGCGCGAACGACTCCAAAAGTGGGTCTTGCCAGTTTCAATGGTTTTCTCCAGTGCCGTTGCGTTCATCCATGCCATCATCAACACTCTTCCATTTTGAGCACTTTGAATAAAGTGCTGGAATGAGCCCGTCAGCGTTGAATTTCAGTTTTTCAAGGTGTTCCATGATATCTTCTGGCTTTCTCTCGGACGTCCGTGGGGAGTCAATCGTTTCCACCGGCGAGTCGTCAAGTCACAATCCCCTCAATAGGAGCCATCGTTCGGAAGACTTCCACTGGCCTATGATTGATTCGACGAGGAGATTGTGATTCTCTTGGGGGTGAAAATGGGCACGCACCCCCAAGCTTTTTATCAGAGTTGGAAGAAGCGACTGATGAGTTGGAGGAAACATTCCAGCATCCATTTTTCTTTACCTCAGGGCTGCCTCATTTCAGAGGGATTTTTGCCCCGGCTCTTTTTGTCGATTTTGCCTCGGATGTTCCCAATAAGTGTTTTCCTGGTTTCGTGTTCTGCTGGGTTGGCTCAGTGGACCGATGAGGTGGTCCCGGGCTCCTACCTGGTGCGAGTGGCTCAGGACCCCGCTTCGTGGATACAGCGCATGCATCAAAAGCACCCGGAAGTGCTTTGTCAGCGATTGATCACCCCACTCCACCAGGCCCAGCGGCCACGACATGCTATGCCTTCCCGGTCCTTGGAGGATTGGGTGGTGGTTCAAGTCCCGTCACACTGGCCACAGGCTTCGGTTCAGCGGCAGTTGGCGATGGATGAAGGGGTGGCGTTCGTGGAGCCAAATTATATCATCGAATTGGAACAGAGCGTCTTTCCGGATGATTTCTATTTTGAGCGTTCCTGGGGTCTGCATAACACGGGTCAATGGGAGGGTCAGGAGGATGCAGACATTGATTTGCCGGAGGCCTGGTCTTACGGGGTGGGAGATCCCCGCATTCGCGTTGCCGTTATCGACACCGGCATCGATTTTCATCACCCGGACCTTCGTGAAAATCTATGGATCCATGAGGGTGAAATTCCAACCAACGGTATCGATGACGATGGCAACAGACTGATCGACGATGTGTATGGATACGACTTTGTCTCAGAGGATGGCGATCCTTTCGATGATCAGGGACATGGAACTCATGTGTCAGGCATCATTGGGGCAGTCGCCAACAATCGACGCGGGTCTGTGGGCGTCTGTCAGCACGTCAGCCTCATGGCGATCAAGACCTTTGGAACGACTGGTAAGGCAGATGTCGCCACTGTCATGAAAGGAGTTCAATATGCGATCGATCATGAGGCTCACGTCATTAATGCGAGTTGGGGAGTGGATGTGAGGAGTGAAGTGATGCGAGTGGCTGTTGAGGAAGTTGCCGCTGCGGGTATTCTCTTTGTCGCGGCTGGAGGCAATCGCAAAAGTGATCAGCTATTCTATCCAGCGGCCTTTGATCACACGATTGGTGTGGGAGCGACTGATGAGAAGGATCAGAGAACGCGTTTTTCCAATTTTGGCTCTTTCATTGATCTCGCCGCTCCCGGGCAAAATATTTTCGCCACCTTTCCTGACAATCGTTTTGGCTTTTTAAGCGGAACTTCGATGGCTGCTCCGCATGTCAGTGGCTCTGCGGTACTGATCCTTGAGCGACATCCAGATTGGACTGTGGATGAGGTGCAACGTGTCCTGCTGAATGCTGTGGACCCGCTCCACACAGACAAGCCCATGGGGGCGGGAAGGCTCAATGTGCTCAAGGCACAGCAGATGGAGCATCCATTGCCGATTGCTCAATGCCTCATCCCCGAGCGAGTGGCGGGGTTGGTGACGCTCACTGGAGATGCCCATGGAGAGCGATTCAAGCGCTATTCCCTTTGGATCGGAAAAGGCATGGCCCCTTTGGATTGGGAGGCTCTGGTGCACGAAGAAACCCCCGTGATTGGAGGGGTTCTTTTGGAAGGTTTTGACACATCACAATTTGAAGACGGCGCCTACACCCTGGCTCTGGAGGTGGTAAACGAGTCCGGTCAAAGCAGCTGGTGGCGGCAGGGTGTGGAGATTGCCAATGTCCACTTATCTTACCCACAGAACAACGACGTGATCCGGGCAGGCACTTCCATTGAAATCATGGGGAGTGCTTTTGGCAAGGATCGATCCTTTTTGCTGGAATATGGGATGGGTACCGATCCCCAAGAGTGGTTCTCGGCTGCCATGAGACTCAGCGAGGCGAGCGCTGGCTCGATTCATGAATCGCTTCTGGGAGTTTGGGACACCTCACTGTTGATACCCAATCAAATCTATTCGATTCGTCTGCAGGCGACCGACATCAAGGGAGAGCTGCGTGAGGACAGGGTGCAGGGAATCCTTCTCGATGGAAGTTTGCGAGAGGGTTTTCCCATCCTGCAAAAAGTAGGTCGAGAAATGCCCGGTGAAGATTGGAGACCACCCGTTGTGGCAGACCTCGATGGGGACGGCTTGGAGGAAATTGTCGTTGTGGATGCAGGGGATCTTTTTGGTAAAAGCAGCTTCCTCAGTGTTTATGGGCATGATGGAAAGCTCTGGTGGCGCCATGATTTAGGTGCGGCGATGCCTTTCAGTGATCTGCCTTTGGTAGGGGATCTGGATCAGGATGGCCACATGGAAATCCTTACTGAAGCTGGCACGGGCGGCCTCTTGAAAGCCTTGGATGATAGGGGCAAGGAGATCGGAGGGGCGTGGCCCTTGGAGTTGGGCGTCAAATCCTTCGGGAAGGTCATGGCGGATCTCGATCTCGATGGAAGTTTGGAAATCATTCTTCTCTCCCATGACAGTCCGGAGGGAATTTTTGCAACCTCACGCAAACTGTGGGTGATTCGTTCCGACGGTTCGGTGTGGTGTTCCTGGCATGTGGGCTCGTGTGAACATGAGGTGGATACGATGGAGCTATGTCCTGCGGTGGCTAATTTGGATGAAGATCCGGCGCTTGAAATCGTGACTGTCACCGGTTGTCAGTCCATTGCTATTTTCGATTTGGAGGTACCCCAAAGAGCCGTATCCACCCTTCGCACATGGGAAGGCCAGTTGGTAGCCTCTCCCGTGATCGGCGATCTGGATCAGGATGGGTGGAACGAAATGATTGTTGTTTCGACAGGAAAGGATGCCGACAGTCGAGGTGGCGTGTATGTCATGGGGCATCAGGGTGACCTATGGTCAGGCTTTCCCGTTCTCCAGGAAGAGCATTTTGATGCCGCACCCGCTCTCTCCGATTTGGATGGAGACGGTGATTTGGAAATCATCGCAAATAGCGTTTCCTCTCGTCGAATTCATGCGATTCATCACCACGGATTCCCTGTCGATGGATGGCCGGTCGGGCCCATCCAGGACGGTCATTTGAAAACCACTCCCGTGGTTGCCGACATGAACGCGGATCAAAGCCCTGATATCCTGTTGGCGACACCAGGCTTTACCTTGATCGCAATCATGACCGGTAGTGCGGATCACATGCCTGGCGTAAGGGCCTGGAATGCTCAAGGCCAGCCTCTTCGATTTCCTGGAGAGCCTGCCAAGGACAGGCTTTGGATGGAGTCTGCTGGTGGAGGGGCTCTCAAGGCCTCTCCACCTGTTTTGACCGATCTGGATGGAGATGGCTATCTGGATGTGGTTGCTACTTCCATTTTGGACATTCGATTTGCCTACGAAAGCCCAAGAACCCGCGTCAAGCAACGCAACGGTATTTATGCCTGGTCATTGCCTGTTCCCTTTGATGCTTCCGCAGCCAACTGGCCGAGGTATCAGAAAGACCTGGGCCGAAGTGGGCGCTACGCCGTCACTGAGCGCTACAATCGGGCCCCGCTGCTGGACCCCATCTTGAGCCAAACCATACCTCTTGGAGGGACATTTCTACCGATTGATTTGCGTCGTTATGCCAGCGATCCTGATCATCCCCGATCTGCACTGAGTTGGAAGGTGGTTGGTGAAGGTGCTTTGCTGCTCAGCCTCAGTGAAAATGACGTGTTGGAAGTTCAACTCCCTCATGAAAACTGGGAAGGGAGAGAGACCCTGAGTTTTACGGTGAGTGATCCCGATGGAGCCTCAGCGGTGGTGCAGGCTGTGTTCAGCGTTTTGGCAGGATATCGCCCGCCCGTGGCCTATCCGGATGATGTCATAACGCAGGAAGATGCTAGTGTGGTGGTCGATGCGCTGGCCAACGATCAGCATCCCACCTCGCAATCTTTTCGGCTCTTGAAGGTTTCCCCTCCATTGCATGGTGAGAATCGGATGCTGGAGGATGGAACCATCTTTTACATGCCTGAAGCAGATTATCATGGAGAGGATTCCTTCGAGTATGTGATCACTGATGACAATGGGGGGTTGGCCATCGGTGGAGTCAAGGTTCAGGTCAATCCCGTCAACGATGTTCCCATTGCAGAGGAAGATCGAGTGATCGTTATTGAAGATGAATCGGCCACCTTTGATCCTGTTATCAATGACAAGGATCCTGATATGGAAACGATCCGTCTGGTGGAATGGACTTTGCCAGAGCACGGTCAACTGAAAGTGCTGGATGGAGGTGATTTCCAATATAAACCTGTTCCTGATTTTCATGGTTCCGACCAGCTGTCTTACGTCATAGAAGACCCTCATGGGGTAAGAAGTGAAGGAAGGGTGCAGTTCCTGATCAAGGGCATCAACGATCCTCCGTTAACGCGTTCGCAGTCCTTGCTCATGACGCGCAACCGAGAGCTGAACATCACCTTCTCTGCAGAAGATCCAGATCGTGATCCTCTCAGCTATGAAGTGGTGGATGGTCCTGGGCATGGCACTCTGATGGTTTTTCCCCAAGTTGCCACCTATCGGCCTGACTTTGGATATGCCGGTGAAGACTCGTTCACCTACCGGGCTAATGACGGCAAAGTGGACGGCCCTATTGAAAGGATCCACATCCGTATCAGCGATCAAAACAACCCGCCAGATATGGATGCCATTGAATGGATCACCGCGCAAAACCAACCATTAGACATTCCGATCACGGTCGAGGATGTGGATGGAGATCCCGTGGAGTGGGTCGTTGCAGAACAGCCTTCTCAGGGAACCCTTTCCTTCCTCGAGGACCATCTGCTCTACAACCCACCTGCCGATTATCTTGGGCATACTGAGGGCAAGATTCGAATCTTCGATGACCAGGGCGGACAACGATGGGTGACGGTGGGTATCGAGGTGACCGATCAAAATACCGCTCCGGTGAGCCAAGATTCAGCAGTGGAAATATTCGGGCACCAGGAGCAAACATTCACACTCGAAGTGGTGGATCTTGAACACAATCCTCTGAGTTTCGAGTGGGTTACTTTGCCTGAACATGGCAAACTGACAGGCGACCCCCCCATCATGACCTACCTGCCAAACGAGGACTTTTACGGCTTTGATCGTCTTCAATACATTGCACACGACACCACTCTGGAGAGCGATTTGGCGACCGTGGTGATTGAGGTGCAATACCCCAATCATGTGCCAAGCAGTGAGGATCAATCCCTTCTGCTCAAAAGAGATCAGCCCAAAGCTTTTGCCTTGCGTGTTCAGGATGAGGATGAAAATCCTGAGGCATTTCGAAGGGTTATTCTCGAAGGGCCTCAGCATGGTACTTTGTCCGGATGGGGCAGGGATTTGGTTTACACACCCAACAGTGGCTTTCTTGGATCGGACCGTTTCACTTGGCGCATTTGGGATGGTTACAAATACAGTCCCATTGCTGAGACTTCGGTAAGAGTAGGACGTTATGATCCGGATTTCACTCTTCGTCTGGAAATGGTTCCACTCACGGATCAAGACCCCAT
>Ga0163109_10002150_pt1 | contig 15497 bp, 10 predicted proteins | sample CRUFie1St13metaG_FD_108704 | JGI IMG/M metagenome (GOLD analysis project Ga0163109, IMG submission 108704) | Marine microbial communities from the Costa Rica Dome - CRUD Field 142mm St13 metaG | ecosystem: Environmental > Aquatic > Marine > Oceanic > Photic zone | place: Costa Rica: the Eastern... | reverse complement strand
GTGCGATGGGTTCGAGGCCTGGAGGATCATGCCCGCAAACACTCCCAAGAGGCAGCTCCCGATCGCGGGTAAGGTGCTCAACAAACCCTCGGGATCGTGATCTCCATTCCACTTGAAAAGGGGTAAGTACATTTTATCAACGTAATTGGCAAGATTCTTACCTACTTCAAAGTTTCCTGCACCAACGCCCGGCACGGGAATGAAGGTCATAATGGCCCAGTATCCGCCAAGGATGGCCACCAGGGCCACCAGTCTTCCTTTCAAATCGGTGAAACAGAAAATCAAGGCAGCAAAAAGATAGCAAAGAGCTATGCGCTGCAGGACCCCAAGAAGCCGGATCTTTTCGACTCCTTCGGAAAACCCTCCGTAATAATAGATTCCAATCAGGTAGAGTATGAGAGAGCGAATGAATACTTTTCGAAGTGTGCTGGCGCGCCCCTTTTGAGCAATGGAACGGTTCAAGCTGAAAACGATGGAGACACCCGCCAGGAACACAAACAAAGGAAAAATGCAGTCATAAAAGGCCAACCCCTCCCACTTTTTATGACTCAGTTGTTCGGTGAAAAAGGTCACCCAGCTCGCCTTGGAGGCACCACTCAGGGCGTGTACGAATTCTTCGGCACCGACAATCCAGAACATGTCGAAGCCGCGCAAGGCATCCAAGCTGGTCAATCGTTGGGGTGAGGCATGGGATTCGGTGTTCATTTTTCCTGATCGATCGTGGGCTTCCGATGAAATAAATCCTGTGGGTTATAGATTATTGTGTGCGCATTCTCCAAGCCCGTCCTTGGCTCAGCAAGTCAAAAGGTTCTTTCATGAACCCGGAGATCTATCTCGCCGGACTTGAGAGACAAGATCTAGGGTGGAAGCCTTTTGCAAGGTGTTGGTCTGAATCTTGCTAGATCGTGTGGGGTCCACGGCCTAAAACGCGGCAACATACGGCGATGGATGAGATAAAAGAAGACTACTTTGATCTTGTTATTCAAGGTCATCGCTCTACATTTTCAGCTTTTGGTGATGTTTGCTGAAGGTTGCCAACTCACTCAACCACAAGAAATTCATATGTTTATCTGGATCATTGCCATTCTGCTGCTCCTAGTATGGGGTGCTTTGGGGTTTTTCACTGGGGCACTCGCTATGCTGATCACCCTGGCGGGTTTCCTCGTTGCGCTCCTCTCCTCCAAGGCTCTCTCGCCGCTCATTGAATCTCTTTACGTCAAGATGGAATTCTCCAACTTGATCGCGCTCAAAATGCTGCCTCCGATCACGGCCTTTCTTCTGGTCAGTCTGATTTTTCTGATCATCGGTTTGGTCGTTCATTGGAAACTCTCCAGCCGCTTTAAATTCGCCATGGATGAGGTCACCCGACTGCGCTGGACTCGCATGAATCAACATTGTGGCGCGGCCATTGGCCTTTTCATGGGAAGCGCCTACACCGTGCTGGTGGGCATGTTGGTCTATGTGATGGGATATTTCAGCCTTCAGGTTGCTTCCTCGAACGATCAGGGATGGATTTCCCGATTGAACGCGGTGGCCGGTGGTCTGGAGGGCTCTGGGATGGCAAAAATTGCTCGTTCCATTTGTCCTGCTCCCGAAACGTTTTTCAAGGTTTCCGATCTTTTGGCCTTTTCCCGTGCCAACCCTTTGCTGGAGGTCCGCTACCGCAACTATCCGCCATTCCTCAAATTGTCAGATGACAAGATGATTCAGGACATCTCCGCAGACGAAGGTTTCAATAATTTGTGGACTCAGCAAGCGGCCTTGGGTGAATTCATAGAGAACCCAATCTGCAAACAGGTCATGACCGATCAAGGTTTTGTGGATCGGATGCTTGCCTATGATTTGGAGGACCTGGATGCTTACTTGCACACCGGAGAATCGCCGGCGCACAAGGATGAATCCATCCTGGGGCGGTGGGAGTTCGACGCTAATGCCACGATCAACCACTTCATGCGAAATACCGTGGGGGTCACAGGAAAGCAGATCCGAGAGTTCAAGGCCGTGGCATACGGCACGGACGGAGGACTCACGCTCGTGGCCCATCCAGATCAAAAGATCACCATCCAAGCTGATGCCAAGACCTTTCTCAAAAATGCTATGCGCATGGGAATCATGAAGGCATATAAGATCGACTCTGAAACAGCTGAAACCTACGTCACTCAGTTCATGGACGGTGGGGGGAATCAAGGGAACGATGATGGCTACGGTGATCCATACGGTGGCATGAGCCAGGGGGATTATGAAATGCAACAGCGCTATGGTCTCAGTCCCGGCGCCATGAGTCAGCAGCAGGGCCCCAGCAGTGATCAGATTTCGGATTTCATGGAGGGGATGCAGAAAGGCTTTGAAGATTATTTCAGCAACCTCGATCTTCAGTGGAAGAGGGTGGGACGGGGTCGCTACGAGGCCTCAGGGGGCCAGATTACCATCAAAAAGGATTACCGTTTGAGCCTCGAGGCCAAGAATACCTTTGCGGGTGCTCAAGGTGGGCTTCTTGGCGATGGTAGTGTCATGGTATTCAAACGCGTCTGGTAAGACCAAAATTTCTAATGCCGAGTCGAGCAGCCGCAACCTGAGGGCTGTGGTTTTTCTTTTGTTCTACCCACCCAGTTGCGTTCCTGTCGCAAGGCGTTGCCGGCTTCAGTTGACGTCCGGGGTGCCATGGCGCAGAATAGCCGTGAATGCTCCGTGTGTTTCCAAAGTCATGGGCTTGGCGTTCCCTGCTGATTGCTTTCGGGGCCGTGCTCTGGGCATCAGACTGTCTTTGTGCCCCAGAGTCTGAATCTCCGCCCGGGTGGGAAACCATCCAATCCCTCCTACAGACCCATTGCTCCGATTGTCATGGTGCAAAGAAACAAAAAGGGGGATTGCGTCTGGACAGCCTCTCACATCTCCTGCTGGGGGGTGCATCAGGCCCCATTCTGGATCCAACCGATGTTAAGCAAAGCGCCCTAGTGCAGCGCTTGCAACATCCGAATCCAGAAGAACGGATGCCACCCGATGGTTCATCGAAATGGACCTCGTCCATGAAAGACCAGGTGATGGAGTGGTTTGGCGAGCATCACAAAGAGCTTATGGATCGAGAAGATTCCCTCTTCGATTCTGAGGTGTACACCCACTGGTCGCTCCTGCCGCTTGAACGCCCCCAACTGCCCCATGGGCTAAACGCGGATCTGTCGGATTGGGGGCGCAATCCCATCGATGCCTTTGTATTGAAAGCCATGCTTGGTCAGGGCTTGAGCCCATCCCAACGGGCAGGGCGCGAAACGCTCATTCGAAGGGTCTACGTGGACATGTTGGGTTTATTGCCCACCCCTGAAGAGGTTCAAACCTTTTTACAGGACACGCATCCGATGGCCTATGAACGGTTGGTGGACCGCTTGCTGGCCTCGCCTGCTTACGGTGAGCGCTGGGCACGTCACTGGCTTGATGTGGTCCACTATGCCGACACGCATGGGTATGATAAGGACAAGTTGCGTCCTCATGCATGGCCCTATCGGGATTATGTGGTTCGCTCATTCAATGCGGACAAACCCTATGCCCAATTTGTGCGGGAACAATTGGCAGGTGATGTGCTCTATCCTCAAAGCGTGGACGGGCTGACAGCCACTGGTTTTATCGCCACCGGGCCATGGGACTTCATCGGGCATGCCGAGGTTTCGGAAGACAAGGTGGACGGTCAGATTGCAAGGCACCTGGATCGCGATGACATGGTCACCACCGCGATGAACACTTTTGTCAGCACAACCGTTCAATGTGCCCGCTGTCATCACCATAAATTTGATCCGGTTAGGATGGATGACTATTACAGCTTGCAGGCGGTTTTTGCCGCCTTAGATCGATCGGATCGTGAGTTTGATGCGGACCCGGTCGTGGCCCGTCAGCGCCAGTTTCTACAGGAGCTCAAAACTCAGCTTACTGTTGACCTGAGCGCCCTGCAGGAGCGCATTCGCCAGAAAGCAGGCGAGCCGTTACGAAAAGTAGAGGCGTCCATCCAGACCTTGGAAAAGGCTTCTGCCAGCAGGCCAGATGCCTTTGGTTACCACAGTGCGATCGCCGATGTGCCCGATGTTGAAAAGTGGGTGCAGGTGGATCTGGGTTCCGTCCAAAGGATCCACCAAGTGCGTCTTTGGGGCTGTGAAGATGATTTCAATGGCATTGGTGCAGGTTTTGGTTTTCCTCCTAGGTTTCGTATTGAAGCTTCGAGTGAGGCCACCTTCACCCAGGAGAAACATTCACTGGTCGACCATACCCAACAGGATGTGAGCTCTCCTGGGTCGGGTGTCTTTGAAATAACCTTTGAGCCGGTTCAGGCACGGTATGTCAGGGTGACGGCGACTCAGTTGGCCCATCGCTCCAATGACTTCATCTTCGCGCTGGCCGAGTTGGAGGTGCTGGATGTGGGTGGCAATCCAATGGCGTTGGGTGCCCCAGTGAAAGCACTGGACAGCATTGAAGCCCCTGTGCGCTGGGCGCGAAGCAATTTGGTGGATGGGAAGCATGTCGAGTTGCCTTCGCTCTCGGAGGATGGACGCAACCTTGGAGAACTCAAGGAAGCCAGGCAGGAGTTGCTCGAAAAAGCCACCCAGCCCGAATGGTCCAGAGATCAACATGACTGGAAGAAGGAGTTGAAGGAGGTGGCTGTGGCACTGGAAGAGCTTCCCTCTGTCTCTAAGGTCTATGCTGGCATGGTGCATCACGGCTCCGGGGCTTTTCGTGGGCGTGGGTATTTGAATGGTGAGCCGAGAATGATTCGCGTTTTGGCCAGGGGAGACGTTTCACAACCCGGAAAGGAAGTTCAACCCGGGGCCATCCCTGTCTTTGAAGGTCAAGCTCCATCCTTCACCTTGGCCGATGGGCATTCTGAGGGTGACCGGCGAGTGGCCCTGGCATCCTGGATTCTTCGGCGTGATCACCCACTTACCTGGAGAACCATCGTCAATCGCCTTTGGCAATACCATTTTGGGGTGGGAATCTGTCCCACGCCTAATGATTTTGGCCGCATGGGAGCCGACCCAAGCCATCCTGACTTGCTGGACTGGTTGGCGGTGGAATTCAGGGATGGAGGTCAGTCCTTCAAGAAGTTGCATCGCTTGATTCTCACCAGTGCCACCTATTGTCAGGTGTCTTCCGCCGATCCCGGCAAGGCAAGCATTGATGGTGACAATCGCTATTTGTGGAGAATGAATCGACGACGACTTGAAGCTGAGGCTTATCGTGATTCAGTGCTGCAGCTAGCCGGGCTCTTGGACCGACGCATGGGAGGATCATCTTTCAGGGATTTTGTCATCGAAAAACCCGAGCATTCTCCTCATTACGAATACCATTTGCATGATCCGATGGATCCTCAATCCCATCGCCGATCGGTGTATCGATTCATCGTGCGCTCCCAGCAACAACCTTTCATGACGACACTGGATTGTGCTGACCCCTCCCTGATGGTGGCCAAACGCAATGAAACCCTCACGCCCGCGCAATCTCTCGCCATGTTGAACAACCCCTTCATGCTCGCCATGTCCGAGGCATGGGCGGATCGACTCACCTGGGAGGGAGGCTCTCTTGAGGACCAGGTTCGGGGGGCGCTTGGAACACTGCTTGGTAGGCAGCCATCCTCCAAGGAGATTCATCGCTGGCTGGGGTATGCCCGGGACCATGGGTTGGCCAACACCTGCCGCTGGCTCTTCAATCTCAACGCTTTCCTTTTCGTCGACTGAAAAAGTAAACCCCGATCTCCAAGGCAAGGAGAACGGGGTCTTTTAAAGCGCTTGGTCCGCTGTTCGGATCAGTGCTTGGGACGCAGAAGAATGGCTTTCTTGCGGGTGCCATCAACTTCTACACTGTGAGTCTCGATGGATGGATCGTCCTTTAAGGTGTTGTGAACGATACGTCTCTCATAAGCATTCATGGGCTCCAGTTCGACCACGTCACCCCAGCGACGAACTTTGTCCGCAGCTGCTTTGGTTTTTTCAACCAGGGAGTCCCTGGACTTCATGCGGTAATTGCCTACATCCAGAGTGACCTTGGGGATGTCGCGATCCTGGCGAAAGAGAAGTCGGTTGACGACGTATTGCAATTGACTGAGCGTCTGCCCCTGACGGCCAATGAGGCGTCCCGGATCTTCGGTTTGGATCTCGAGAAAAATATTGTCATCCATGTGGGTTTCTGCCACCGAGGCGGAAAACCCCAGGGAGCTCAAGAGGCCTTCCAATGTTTCTTTTGGTTTTGCGTTCATGGTTTCACGAATCTGAGGAACCTCTGTCATGGGTTCTTCTTCTTGTTTGGTTTACGGTAGGATTGCCCCCAGTCCGGGCTCCCTTTGTGTGGAGTCTTCGGTTGGTCGATTGGAGTGGGGGTCGATCCCGCAGTCTCGTTTCTGATGAGCTTCATCTGGACAATGGACAAGAGGTTTTGGACCGTCCAGTAAAGGGCAAGACCTGCGGAAAAGTTGTATAAAATGAAGACAAACATCAATGGCATGTATCTCATGATCTTCTGCTGGGCAGGATCCATACCTGGAGAGGGAGGTGTCATGCTGGTTTGCCAGAGCTGGGCCGCTCCCATCAGGAGAGGCCACAAATTGAATGGGATTTCCAATCCCGGAATTATGAACAGGGTATCTGGCTGGGAGAGGTCACTGGTCCAAAGGAAGCTGGCACCTCTCAACTCGATCGCGCTCTGAAGCATGGAATAAAAGCCAAAGAACACGGGAAGTTGCAGAAGGATGGGCAGGCAACCCCCCAGCGGGCTGACTTTGTTTTCCCGCATGAACTCCATGAGCTTGCGGTTCATTTTTTGAGGGTCTTCCTTGTATTTGTCCTGAATAGCCTTCATTTGGGGCTGGAGGGCCGACATGCGCTTCATGGAGCGCGTGCTCGCCTGAGTCAGAGGCCAAAATAGGATCTTGATAATTACGGTGATCGCGACAATGGCCCAACCGTAGCTCAAACCCCAATCTACGAGCTTGTTCATCGCCAGGAGGAGTCCTTTGGCAAAAACGCCGAAAAATCCCGTGAACCCCATCACGGCATCCACACCTTCGTTGGTTTGTTTTCCGAGGCGAGCGAGGGTGTTGTATTCCTTGGGGCCTGTGAACAGGGTGTACTGATACTCCACATTTCCGTTGGCTCCCAGGGTGGTGGCTGGATAAACAAAAGCGTTGAGATAAGCCTTGGGGTTGGGGTTGGCGTTGGGGTGCTTCTGGAGGGTTTTCACGCTGGGGGCGGGGAGCGCCTTCTGTTGAGTGACCAAAGCAGGGGCAGGTTTCTCCGGGATGGCAATCATGGCAAAAAACTGATTGTCCACCGAGGCCCAGCGAATGGGACCATACTCCGAAGCGTAAGTGGTGCGAGGCGTGCCAGGGAAACAGCCCAAGGTGCGGTTGGCAAACCATCCTTCCTTGACCTCTTCAACTTCATCCTCGTAGCCATAGCGAAGGCCCATGTAGAGATCCTTGTCTTCGGGCGTGGTGGGGCCGGTGCTCCCCGTCACCACGTAATGCTTGGGAACATTCATTCCTTGCTCAGAGGTGTTTTCAATCCTGATGGAAGCCTGAATGACATAATTGGTGGTTGGGGTGAATGTTTTCGTCACGCGCAGGCCCTCCTCAGTTTGAGTGGTGGCCATGATTTGATCCCCTTGCTGGGAAAGCAGGTAAGGCATTGGGGAAGCAGCATCCAGGCTCCCAAAGAGGACACTCATGGCGGGGATCTCAAGGTGATGGTTTAGCTGTACCTTTTCTTCTGTGGTGGAGTCATCCTCTTCGCGGCGAGTGGTTACATTAAAATCGCGGAGCAGGATGGACTCAATACCTCCACCCAGGGAGGTAAAGTTGTAATCCAATGATTCCATGTCCAGGATCAGTGCAGAGGCTTCCACACCAACCGGAGCAGTGAGAGAGGTGTTGCCTTCCTGTCCCCCAGGGCTTCCAGCAGTCTCCGTCAGAGTTGGGTTGACCGAGGGAGCTTCCTGGTTTTCGGCAACCGCCTGAGGGGTCTGCTTTGGGGGATACATCTGGTTGATGCTCTTGTACCAGATGACCATGCCGAGGATGGAAAAGATGAGGATGGCTACGGATTTACGATCCATGGGTGGGTGAATAAGTCTTTAAGGTCGCTGCTCGTCCATTTCCGAGCGGTAAAAGATGGGTGACATGGGTTTTGGCGGCTTTGCTGCCAATGTCGTGACCACATTGGGGTCCATAGAACTTGGAACAGGATCCCAGCCGGAGGGTCCCCAGGGATGGCATTTTGTTAGGCGCTTGAGCGCCAGAAGGCTCCCACTCCAGACCCCGTGCAGCATGATCGACTCCATGGCATAGGCTGAACATGTGGGTTGAAATCGGCAGCCTGCTCCAGGTCCCATGAAGAACCTTTTTAGGGGAGACAGTGTCCACCGGTAGAGAATAATCGGGAAGCATGCTAAATGTCGCCATAGCTTCATTCTTCTTCGTCCTCCAACATGGTGTGTTCCTTCAAGATGCGAATCAAATCCAGCGCCACTTCAGGCTGGCGTTTGTTCACGATGGACTTCCTGGCAATCAAGATGATATCCACTGGAGTCAACAAGGCGTGTTGAAGATGTCGGAATGATTCCCTCAGCAGTCTCTTAGCACGATTTCGGTCGTGCGCCTTGCCGATTCGCTTGCTTGCGATGACACCCAGTCTCGAGATTTTGGCCGACGGGTTGAGCTGCCAATTAGCAATCAGGCATCCACGCACCTTTCTCTGCCCCGTTTCCTTGAGATGAGCAAATTCGGCGGATCTCAGGATGCGCTGGCTGTGAGTCAGGCGAAGTGGTTGAGCTGGCTTCAGACGAGTGGTTAAACGTTCAGGGAGAGGATGTTCTATGCTGGGGTTAGCCGCTTGCGTCCAGCGCGGCGTCGGGCATTGAGGATGCCACGGCCGCTCTTGCTGCGGGTGCGACTGAGAAAACCATGTTGGCGTTTTCTACGAATCTTGGATGGTTGATAGGTCCTTTTCATACAAAATTTTAAATGAAACGAGGCTCTCTTCACCTTCAGGCAAGAGGGATGCCCCTTGTTGAATGGGGTTCAAAACGCCCAAAATAGAGCCGCGGATCATACCAACCGCCCATGGGATGTCAAGCAGTGCAAATTCATATTTCAAAGCTAGACCTAACGGAATTCTTACCTCTAAGCTCAAAGTTTTAGTTGAATCATTACATGACAGATCCCAGATATCGAACCCTTGCGGATTTACTCGTCGGTTACTCCACCCAGGTAAAAAAAGGTCAAAAGGTGCTTTTGGACATGATAGATGTCCCGGACGCTTTCACCGTGGCTTTGGCGCGGTCTGTCCGTGATGCAGGAGCCATCCCGCTGATTGAGACCCGACACACCCGAGTCACACGCGAATTGCTGTGTGGCATGACCGAGGAGCAAGCCACCATCATGAGGGATATCGAAATGGCCCGAATGAAGAAGGTCCAGAGTTACATCGCCATTCGAGGAGCGGTCAACACCAGTGAAAACTCGGATGTACCCGGTGATTCGATGTCCCTTTATTCCAAAGTGATGCGTCCAGTTCTCAACTATCGGGTGAACAAAACCAGGTGGTGTGTTCTCAGGTGGCCCACACCGAGCATGGCTCAGGCTGCCAACATGAGCACTGAGGCTTTCGAGGATTTCTACTTCGATGTCTGCACGCTCAACTATCGAAAAATGGGCAAAGCCATGGAGACATTGGAAAAACTCATGGCGCGCACGGACAAGGTGGTGCTCAAGGGACCCGGAACGGATCTGAGTTTCAGCATCAAGGGGGTTGGAGCCAAGGCATGCAAGGGAGATCGCAACATCCCTGATGGAGAGGTTTTCTCCTGTCCGCTGAAGTATTCGGTCAATGGAGTCATCCAATACAACACTCCTAGCGTCTATGCCGGTACGCGGTTTGAAAATGTGCGACTTGTCCTCAAGAACGGTAAAATTGTGGAAGCCACTGCCAATCAGACCGAGCGCATCAACCAGATTTTTGATACAGATCCGGGCGCGCGTTATATCGGTGAATTCAGTCTGGGGCTCAACCCCAGAATTCTCAACCCGATGAATGACATTCTCTTTGATGAAAAGATTGCAGGGTCACTGCATTTCACTCCGGGGCAGGCCTATGAGGATTGTGGCAATGGCAATAAATCCGCCATCCATTGGGACATGGTTTTGATTCAGCGGCCCGAATGGGGCGGTGGAGAGGTCTGGTTTGATGGAAAACTCATCCGCAAGGATGGCCTTTTTGTTCCCAAGAGCCTTCAGAAACTCAATCCGGATCAACTCGGATCCTGATCATGGCCCAGCAATTGGTTACATTGGATCTTGAGGGCGTCCTGGTCCCCGAAGTTTGGATCGCGTTTGCTGAGAAAACGGGGATCGAAGCCCTCAAGAAAACAACACGGGACATTCCGGATTATGATGAGCTGATGACCGGCCGCCTCGAGGTGTTGCGAGAAAACGGGCTGACCTTAAGCATGATCCAGGAGGTGATCGCGACTTTGACCCCTCTTCCGGGGGCAGTCGAATTTCTGGACCAGCTCAGAGAGAAGGTTCAAGTGATCATTCTCTCTGATACCTTTGAAGAGTTTGCCCAGCCCCTCATGCGTCAATTAGGCTGGCCCACCATTTTCTGCCATCGCCTTGAAGTTTCATCCGACCACATTGTCCATTATCGGCTTCGACAGGCAGACCAGAAACAGTGTTCGGTGAAGGCCTTTCAGTCTCTTCAATACAAGGTGATTGCTGCTGGAGACTCCTTCAATGACATTTCCATGCTTTCCAGTGCGGACCACGGAATTCTCTTTCATGCTCCGGACAACATCCGCCAGGAGTTTCCGCAGTTTCCTGCGGTGGATACCTACGCTGCCCTGATGGAGCAAATCACCGAGCACCTTTCCTAACTTTACCTTCTCTGATTGAACAACCATGGAATCCGCCAAAGCACCTGTTAATCGCAAGACACTGGATGAACGTCATCAGATGAGTGACCTGGAGAGGCTTCGCCACTCCTGTGCCCACATCATGGCCACTGCCGTCACACGTCTCTGGCCTGAGGCTAAACTGGACATTGGTCCTCCTACCGATGAAGGTTACTACTACGACTTTGATCTCAAGGACCATCGTTTTAGCCCGGAAGATTTCGAGGCCATCGAGGCTGAGATGAAGAGAGTGGTTAAGGAGAACCAGGTCTTTGAACGACAGACCAAAACCCGGGAGGAGGCCTCGGCTTATTTTCAGGAGCGGGGACAAACCTTCAAGGTGGAACGCCTGAAGGATATTCCCGAGGGTGAAGAAATCACCTTCTATCAGAATGGCACCTTCGTAGACCTCTGTGCGGGGCCTCACGTGATGCGAACAGGCAATGTCAAGGCGTTCAAATTGCTTCGAGTGGCTGCGACCTACTACAGGGGGAATGAAAAGAACCCCCAGCTTCAGCGTATCTACGGAACAGCCTTTCGCAACAAGACACAGCTCAATGAGTGGTTGGAAGCTCAGGAAGAAGCTCGCAAGCGTGATCATCGAAGGATCGGCAAGGCCATGCAGCTTTTCACCTTCGATGAAGATGTGGGTCCGGGGCTTCCCTTGTGGATGCCCAAAGGGTCAGTACTCATTGAGGAACTCGAAAAATTGGCCAAAGAAACTGAATTTGAAGCAGGGTATCAGCGAGTCAGGACACCTCATCTGGCCAAAGAATCCTTGTATTTGACCAGTGGCCATCTACCCTATTATGCGGAAAGCATGTTCCCTCCCATGGAGTTGGCCGAAGATGCCGTAGAGGGTGGGCAGGCGCAGGTCAAGGAGCGTTACTACCTCAAGGCCATGAACTGCCCGCATCACCACAAGATTTTCGCCGCTACCCCCCGCAGCTATCGCGAACTGCCCTTGCGGCTGGCCGAATACGGCACCTGCTATCGCTACGAGCAATCTGGAGAGCTCATGGGGTTGATGAGGGTGCGATCCATGCAGATGAACGATGCACACATTTACTGTACGCCCGATCAATTCGCGGACGAATTCAAGGCGGTCAATGAAATGTATCTCAAATATTTCAAGGTCTTTGGATTCGAGAAATACCAGATGCGATTCAGTACACACGATCCGGAGCGCCTGGGTGACAAGTTTGTGGATGAACCTGCCTTGTGGAAAAAAACCGAGAATATGGTGAGGGAAGTGTTGATTGAATCAGGTATTGATTATGTCGAAATCCCCAACGAGGCGGCATTCTATGGGCCCAAGATCGATGTTCAGGTGTATTCGATTTCTGGTCGTGAATTCACCATTGCTACCAACCAGGTCGACTTTGCCGTTCCTTCCCGCTTTGGATTGCAATATCGATCGGCCGAAAATCAATTTGAAACACCGCTATGCATCCATCGAGCCCCTCTGGGGACTCATGAGCGCTTCCTTGCTTTTTTGATTGAGCATTATGCGGGCAATTTCCCTCTCTGGTTGGCTCCTGACCAGGTGCGCATTCTGCCCATTACCGAAAACCAGCTTGAAATGGCCAAGTCTCTGGAAGCTGAATTGCGCAGGTACGGCGTTCGTGCCGAGCTCGAATACAGCCATGACAAGTTGCAGGGGCGCATCCTCAAGGCAGAAGAAGCCAAAGTGCATACCATGATGATCATCGGCGCCAAGGAGCAGGAAGCTGATTCAGTGGCTGTTCGGGTTCATGGAAAGGGCAATCGTGGGGTGCATCCGCGTGAAAAAGTGGTCAAGGACCTGCTGGAGAAGATTGCCCTACGTTCCTCTGAAGATGGATCGACGGCTCATTGATCGGCATCGTTCGTCGGCTTGCTTTGCATGGAGTTGCCTCCAGCCTTCCTAGGGTTGGTGCTTGAACTCGATGGGCGCTCATTCCATATTGGGCTCGCTTCCACTTGTTCTGACCACACGATTTATGAAAGCTCTTAAGATGTCATCAACGACGGGCTCGCGACCGATCTTTCTGGCGATGAGCATGGGTTTCACCTTGCTCGCATCTGCTGGCGACGGAACCCTCGAGCCTTTCCTTGGCCCGCCCAAAATCGAGATGCAGCAACTCTTCCAGGGGCAGCGGTTTCCCAATGTGGCCGTTGCTACCGATGGAACCGTGCTGGCGTCCTGGGGCAATGACGACGTAAAGATTCGTCGCAGTACCGATGGAGGAGCCCAGTGGTCCGAACCTGCAACCCTCATGGAAGGAGGCTTTCAGGGAGGTGGGCTGACCGTGGACACGGTCAGCGGAGATGTGTTTGCTTTTATCGAGGCGCACCATCCTCCTGCCCCCATTCACATTTACCGCAGTCAAGACCATGGGCTCACCTGGCAGACCCAGCCCACGAAACTCCTCCCTAACAGCCAAGGGCATCTTCCATCGATGCACATGAACGACCATGGGATCACGCTTCAGGTGGGACGGCATGCCGGCCGATTGATACGGCCTTCCCGGTGGTATGCCGCAGGGAATCGACGCGAAGAGTGGCCCAATCATTACACCAATGCCATTTTCAGTGATGATCGCGGGGTGACTTGGCAGGCAAGTGAGGCTTTCCCTGAAATGGGGACGGGCGAGGCTTGTATTGTCGAATTGTCCAATGGGATTCTTTACTACAACTCGCGGGTGCACTTGGATCAAAACGAACACAATACCCGTCGACGTTCGGCCCTGAGTCGGGATGGAGGCGTTCATTGGGAGGATTGGCGTATCGTTCACGCACTTCCTGATGGTCATCAGCACCGTTCCTATGGCTGCATGGGTGGGCTGGTCCGTCTCCCGGTCGAGGGACGGGATTTACTGGTATTCAGTAATTTGGATACTCCCAAGGCAACCCGTGAACGCGTGACCCTGTGGTTGAGTGCTGATGGTGGTCAAAGCTGGCCCATCAAGCGCTTGGTTTACGATGGTGCCAGTGGCTATTCCTCCTTGAACGCCGGGCGACCCGGAACAGCCAGTGAAGGTTGGATGTATCTTTTCTTTGAGGGCGGTCCGGGGGGAGGTGGTCAGATGGTTCGAGTGAACCTCACATGGCTGCTGCAGGGCGTCTCCAACGACGATGGCCAGCTGCCAGACTGGTTGACTTCCCGGCTATAGGCTCCACGGGCGATCTTCTCCTATCGGGGTGATCCGAAATATCGCGTGATCAGCTCAGAAGCCAGTGGCTTGCTGCACTTGGACACTCCCACGGTTGCCACGGTGGATCCCATTACGTCCCAGATGAAGGGTTGGATGCCCAAAAAGGAATATACCTTGAAACCGTCATACATTAGGTAGCCGATGACGTAGAGGCTGAGATGGGTGATGCATCCTCCCAGCATCCCAGCGACCATACCTTTTTGGGTGACCCCTTTCCAGAAAAGAGCCAAAGCCATCGGCATCAGAAAGCATCCAGCCAAGCCTCCTGTGGCAAAGACAATCAGGTTTTGGAGATAGGTGGGAGGATTGAGAACTGCTATGACCGCAGCGATTCCAATCAGCGTGGTGGTCGCATAGGTAAGCCACTTGATGGCGCGTTCGGAAGCCTTGGGATTGACGTGATGTTGATAGACATCACGCACCACTCCGGAGGAAACCATCAGCAGAAAGCTATCCACGCTACTCATGACTGCGGCAAAAGGAGCAGCCACGATGAGCCCCGTAAGCCAAGGCACGCCGGCAGCAAAGGAAAGCGTGCGGGCCATTTCTGGCATGATGCGGTCTGGGGTGATTTCCATCCCGGGAAGCATGACCTTCGCACAGCAGAAAATGATCACTAGTGGAAAGTAAATTGCTGTGTAATAAATGGATACGACGATGATGGATCGTTTGAGGACTCGGCCATCGGTGAAGGCCATTTGCCGCACCATGTTGCTGGGTTGTCCGGCTCCGCCGAAGGCCCAGAAAACAAAAAAGCTAAACGCCATGCCGATGGACAGATAACCCAATTCACTGTCCTTACTCGGGCCGGGCGCGCTGACATAAACGCCCTTGCTTCCATCGCCTCGAGCGTAGCCTGTGGGTTCCCCTTGAATGAGGGTTTTTCCCCAGGTAGAGAGATCCCAGACATCCACCGCAAGATGGGTGTCTGGATTGGTTTCAATCAAGACTTCTGCCGTTTCACTCAGGGTGTCTCCCTGTCGCATCTTTAGTGGCTGAGCCAGTCTGACCAAGTCCCCCGTTTCGGTTTGCAGCCAGACCCCTTTGGGAATGCTTCCAGCCTCAAGGATGGGTTCCTTCCATTCGACTCGAATAGTACCGCTTTTGGGAGGTTCGAGTTGAGCCAGTTTTTGAGTGGCTTGGCTCAGACCTCCTACCTGATAAAGCACGAGGAACAACATGATCAACACGCCGATCACCATCACGATTCCCTGCATGACGTCGGTCCAGACCACGGCTCGGAATCCCCCGTAAGTCGTGTAGACAATCACCGTGCTGGCAAAGAGCAGGAGGCAGAGCAAGTAGTCGGCGTCGGTCTGTTGCGTTAGAAAAAAGTTTCCCTTCCATCCGGCCACCCAAAGAACTCCTTGTTGAAAGAGG
>Ga0163109_10002149_pt1 | contig 15498 bp, 12 predicted proteins | sample CRUFie1St13metaG_FD_108704 | JGI IMG/M metagenome (GOLD analysis project Ga0163109, IMG submission 108704) | Marine microbial communities from the Costa Rica Dome - CRUD Field 142mm St13 metaG | ecosystem: Environmental > Aquatic > Marine > Oceanic > Photic zone | place: Costa Rica: the Eastern... | reverse complement strand
TTCAATGTTCCTGAAAGAATCGTTACTAATGAAGAATTATCTAATTATATGGATACATCTCATGACTGGATTATTGAACGCACAGGCATCGAACAAAGAAGATATATAGATTCAGAAATTGGTCCAAGTGAATTATCCATTCCAGCAGTTCAAATGGCCCTGGAAAATGCAAACTTGCAGGTTCAAAATATTGATTTTATTATTTTTGCTACATCTACTCCAGATTATTATGCTCCTGGATCAGGCTGTCTATTACAAAATAAAATGGGCTTTAATAATATTGGTGCATTAGATATTAGAGTACAATGTTCGGGTTTCATATATGGATTGTCAATAGCAGAACAATACATTAGAAATGGAACATACGAGAATATATTATTAGTTGGATCAGAAGTTCAATCTACAGCTATGGATTTAACAAATAGAGGACGAGATGTTGCAGTTATTTTTGGTGATGGAGCTGGTGCTGCAATAGTAAGTAAAACCACCAAAGATCGAGGAATTTTATCATCACATTTGCATTCTGAGGGTAAATATGCTAAAGAATTATGGCTTGAAACTCCATCAAGTAAAAAAAATCCAAGAGTATCATCAGATATGTTGGATGAAGGTTCTCAGTTTTTAAAGATGAATGGTCGTGAAGTATTTAAAAATGCAGTGAAAAGGTTCCCTGAAGTAATTGAAGAATGTTTAAATGCAAACGATTTTAATATAAATGATATTGACTTATTAATTCCTCATCAAGCAAATATAAGAATAATTCAAATGATACAAAAAAAATTAAATTTGGAAACTAAAAAAGTATTCTCTAACATACATAAATATGGTAATACTACAGCTGCTTCAATTCCGATTGCTTTAGCAGAAGCTTTCAACGATAATTTAATCAAAGATAATGATTTAGTTGTTTTAGCAGCGTTTGGTTCAGGATTTACTTGGGGATCAACAATAATCAAATGGTAAAAGAATAGGATAAAATGGAAGAAAAATATTTTTCAGAAGAGCATTATTTACTAAGAGATATGGTAAAAGAATTAGCGAATAATGATATAGCAAAACTTGCTCATGAAATTGATGAAACTGGTAAATATCCAATGGATTCAATAAAAAAAATGAGCGAATTGGGTTTGATGGGTATACCTTGGGATGAAAATTATGGTGGTTATGGTATGGATACACTTGCTTTGGTAATTGCTATTGAAGAAATAGGAAAAATTTGTCCTTCGACAGCTGCAACAATGATGGCTCATACAAGTTTAGGAACCGCTCCAATTTATTTATTTGGAACAGAAGAACAAAAAATGAAATATATCCCAAAACTAGCGAGTGGACAGATGATTGGTGCTTTTGGTTTGACTGAGCCAAATGCAGGAAGTGATGCTGGAAATACACAAACAACAGCTGAATTTGATGGTAACAAATTCATTGTCAATGGTCAGAAAGTTTTTTGTACTAATGCAGGTTATGCTGGAATAATTATTTTTACAGCAAAATTAATTGAAAATGGTGAAGAAAAAGGTGTTAGTGCGTTCATTGTAGAGGCTGGTAGTGAAGGTTTAAGCATAGGAAAACCAGAGAAAAAAATGGGATGGAGAGGGTCTGATACTAGATCGGTGTATTTCAATAATATGGAAATACCTAAAGATAATTTGCTAGGAAAAGCACACAAAGGATTTAAGCAATTTCTAAAAACATTGACTGGGGGACGAATTACTATAGGAGCATTAGCTTTAGGAACAGCAGGTGGTGCATATGAATTAGCATTAAAATATTCAAAAGAAAGAGAAGCTTTTGGAAAACAAATTAATCATTTTCAAAGTATAAGTTTTAAACTTGCTGAAATGGCAACTAGAATTGAAGCTTCAAAGCATTTTGTCTATCATGCTGCTTGGAGAAAAGATAACGATTTAGATCTTATAAAAGAAGCCGCAATGGCTAAACTTTATAGTAGTGAAACTGCTATGTATGTTACTACTGAGGCAATACAGGTTCTCGGGGGGTATGGTTATATTAAAGAGTACAATGTTGAAAGATTTTTTAGAGATGCTAAAATATTGGAAATAGGTGAAGGAACAAGCGAAATTCAAAGAATAATTATATCGAGAGAAATTTTAAAAAATATTAATATTTAATGATTAAGATTTTCATTGATGATCAATATAAAGATTCAATTTGTATAAATGATGAATCTTTTAATAGTCTAATAAAAAAAATATGTTTACAAAATGGTCATCAAGAGTTCACAATTAATTATATTCTATCAAACGATTTAAAATTAAATGATTTAAAAAAAAAATATTTTAATGAAGATGTTTTTACTGATGTGATTGCATTTAATTTAGAAGAATTTGGTCAATCAATCGATGGCGAAATTTATATCAGTATTGATAGAGTTCAAGAAAATGCGTTAAAATTCCATCAAAACTTTAAAACTGAATTATTAAGAGTAATAATCCATGGTACCCTTCACTTATTGGGATATGAAGATAAAAATAAAAATGAAAAACTAAGAATGACTGATTTAGAAAATAAATATATTAAAAATAATATTGATTTAATAAAGTGATTATTACTTTAATAATATTTATAATTTTAATAATGGCATCAGGTGTTTTGTCAGGTTCAGAAACTGCATTTTTTCATATAAAATCAAATAGTAAAAAGATTTCTAAAAATGTTAAAAATCTATTAAAAGATCCACAAAAATTGCTATCAACATTCTTGACAGGAAATACAATAGTCAACATTGCTCTAGCCTCAATGGCAACATTAATAACAAAAAATATTGCAATAAAAAATAATTATGATATTTCATTTTCTATTTTAATTCAGATCATTGTTGTAACAATCTTAATACTAATTTTTGGAGAAATTTTACCTAAAATCATTGCAATAAGAAATTCAGAATCATTCGCTAACAAATCTTTTTATGTAATAAAATTTTTAGAATTTTTATTTCTACCAATTTCTATAGTTTTTTATTTCATAACAAATACTGTAATTAAAACTTTTAGATTGAAAAAAGAAAAAATTTTTGATTCTGAACAAGAACTTAAAATATTAACAAGTATAAGTCAGCAGCAAGGTACTTTGCAATCAGAAGAGTCAAATATGATACATTCAATTTTTGATTTCAAAGATAAAACTGTTCATGAAATAATGATTCCAAGAGTAGATATAATAGCATTACCAACTGATGCAACAATTGATGTAATAATGGATTTAATAAAAGATCAACAATATTCAAAAATACCTATCTTTAAAGAATCAGTTGATAATATTAAAGGGATTTTATATGCTAAAGATTTAATTCCTTATTTAATTGGATCTAGACCTCAAATTAATTTACTAGCCTTGACAAGGGAACCATTTTTTGTACCAGAACAAAAAAGTCTTGATGATTTATTGTTAGATTTTAAAGAAAAAAGAACAAATATAGCAATAGTAGTTGATGAATGGGGTGGAACTTCTGGCTTGGTAACATTAGAAGATGTGGTTGAAGAAGTAATTGGTGAGGTCCATGATCAATTTGATAAAAATGAATCAAATCTTAAAAAGATAGATGACAATAGTATAATTGTAGATGCCTCAATTTCAATTTATGATTTAGAGGAACAAACAGATATAGTTTTCCCTGATTCAGAAGATAGAGATTTTGATACTTTAGGTGGTTTAATACTTGATTTGTTAGGAGATATCCCAAAAAAGAATGATTCAGTTAAATATAAAAATAGAATTTATACTGTAAAAAGTATTGAAGGTAACAGAATAAATAAAGTTCATATTGGTAGAGAAATAGATACTAATGAATGAAAAAAAAACCATTAATGATTTAATTAAAATTTTAAGAAAACTACGTTCCCCTAATGGTTGTGAATGGGATAGAAAACAAACATCCAAATCATTATTACCATATCTACTTGAAGAAACATATGAACTAATTGAAGCTGTCGAAAACCAAGATTATAGTAATATAAAAGAAGAATTAGGAGATTTATTATTACATATAATTTTTCAATCAGAGTTATATAGAGAAAAAAAAATTTTTTCGATCAATGAAGTTATAGAAACCATATCAAATAAAATGATTGAAAGACATCCAGAAGTATTTACAAATCAGAAAATTAAAAAAAATTGGGAGTTGAATAAACAAAAAGAAAAAAAAAGAAATAGTGTTTTAGATGGTATTCCCAAAACACTTCCTGCATTAGCAAAATCTTCAAGAATTCAAGAAAAGGCAGCCTCTGTTGGTTTTAATTGGAAAAATATTGATTTAATATGGAATAAAATTGAAGAAGAAATAATTGAACTTAAGGAAGCCTATTCTGAACAAAATAAATCAAAAATGATTGAGGAAACAGGGGACTTGCTATTTTCCATTGTAAATTTAAGTAGATTTTTAAATGTTAGTTCAGAAGAATCTCTAAAATTAGCAATATCGAAATTTGAAAAAAGATTTCATAATCTAGAAAAAGAAATAAAAGTTAGAAATAAATCTATTAGTGATTGCACTGAACAAGAAATGAATGAAATATGGGATATTATAAAAAATAAATGATAATTTATTTTTAATCTAGGTCAATTGTATTACCAAAAGGATCAGTTTTAATTAAAACAGCTTCAAGATTACCATAATTACCTGGTATTGATTGTGATATACCTGAAATTATAAAGCCACCATCTGATGTGCTTTTGATACCATAACCTTTATCAGCATAATATCCACCAATTGTTTTATTAAAAATTAAATCTCCATTTAAATCAATTTGAAAAATCCAGATATCTTCATTTTGACTATTGAATGATCTTGTATATCCGCAAAACGTCAAATAACCATTAGCTGATTCGGTGATTGAATAAATTTTATCATCATATATTCCACCATATGTAAAATCATTAATATAAGATCCATTTTCGTCAACAATAATTATCCATCCATCATATCCTCCATTGCCTTTTGATCTGGTTGTACCTGCTATTACATAGTCACCGTTAAAAGGTAAAATGGTATATGCCTCATCAATTGATTCTCCACCATAACAAATACCTGCTGTATCATTACAATTAGATAATTCACTTTCATTATTAATAATTGTCGATCCATTTGTATTATCTAGTTTATTTATCCAAATATCTGTATTATAATTTCCATTATCAATGTTTGCTAGTACCATATAGTTGCCGTCATTTGTTTCAACTATTGACGAAGCACTGTTATTAAAAGTGGATGAATATGGTAAGCTTCTCTCTGTGTTCCATATTTCTTGTCCCTCATAATTTGTTTTTACAGCCCATATAAAAAATTTATTTAATTCGTCATCATTTGTACTTCCAACAATTACAAAATTATCATCAGATGAATTAATAACTGCTACAGATCTGTCGTCATCTTCATCATTTTCATAAGAATCGATAAGATTTTCGTCGCTATCACAAATATTATTTCCATTAGAATCGTTACAATTGAAAGTTGCACAATGATAGTTGGCATCATTTAAAGATATTAAGTTTTGATCAAATTGCATTATGTAAGCATCAAGGTCATTATCTATATCTTGTGTCCACCCGGTTAAAAAATAACTATTGTCAATGTAGAGCATGTTTTTATCAGATTCTCCCACACCTGATAAACCAAATTCATATGTTGCTTCTTTTTCAAATATTCCATCAAATGTTATTTGGAAAAGCCAGATTTCATTATCCTTTATTCCTGAGGTTGTGTATAATCCGTTATTTTCATCAGAATGAACTGAAAAAATAAAATCATAATTTGAACTACCCCTTGAAAAAATAAATTTTTCATGATTACTGCCGCTTTCTATATTGCTGTATGATTTTTGTCCCCAAATATCTTCAACTAAAACTTGATAAAATAGTATTTCATTGTTTGATATCATATCTGGGTCTACTTGCCGATTTAATGATAGTGTTTGTCTATTATTAATTGTGGAAATAGAATTTGCATTAGTCATATCATAATTTGATGACTCATAAATTATGTAATTTATGAAGTCTGTATCTTCATTGATGTCCCAGTTTAATTCTAATTCTGAGTTTAAGCTATTGAATGTGATTGGATCTAATGTAACAGCTGACGGAGGTTCATCAATATTATTAGACTTTGGACTGCCATAGGCTGATTGTAATTGTTCATCTGTGGTTTTTATTTTATACCAATTTTCAATTGTTGGATCAAAATTACTGAATGATAATGATGTTTGAAGTCTGTTTGTAATATTATATACTGAATCGTATACGCCATTAAATGAATCAGATTTGTATAGAACGTAAGAAGCAAAATCATTATCATTTGATTGATTCCAAGTTACTGTCATGTTACTTATATTATAATCTACTGAAATAACGTTTACAGCATCAGGCAAAGGTATTTCTGGTATTATCATTCCTTCACCTTGATTTGATTCCTGTTCCCATTGATTACTTGTTGTAATCCAAAACCAATTTTCATATTCAGTATTAATATTTATACAATTTTCACTAGTATTCGATTCAAAACTAATGCAGTTTGTAAAAGAGTTATCATATTGTTCTGAGATTGTTTTTATTAGTTGTTTTGTATCATAAGACCATTCAAATTCTGATTTATAAAGTTTGTAATTTAAAAAGTCTAATTCATTGTTAGCTTCCCATGAAATAGTGATTTCATTTGTTGTTGAATCTAAACTAATACTTGTTATATCAATAGTATTTGGAGGTAAATTAATTTGATTTGACAAAGCATTACCTACTGATTCAGCTTCAATATTGTCGACAATACCAATCCAAAACCAATTTTCATTTCCTGGAAAATAATTAGTATCATTTATTGAATATTGATAACTCCAAGTTATATCATAAATACTATTATTGTAACAAATAGCTTCATTACTCCAGCTACAGTTATTATCTGATTCACAATCATTTTCATTTTCAAGATTATTGCAGCTCATCATTGTATTATGTATTATTTCAGCATTTGAAAAATCATTACTAATTGAATGATAAATATTGTAATAGTTGAATTCGATTGGATCTTCTTGTATTTGTTCCCAAGTGACTGTCATTGAATTAATATCATAATTTACTGAAGTTACGTTTGAAGGTGGAGGAGGTCCATCAATGTCAAAATCATTAAATTGTGGACTTGATGTAGTTTGTCCCCATATGTCTTCAACTGTTATTTTAAACCAATGAGCAATATCTGAACCATCAGTGCTCGGTTCAAACTGTGTTGTTTGGTATATATTTTGATTAATATCAGTAATTGTTTTTAAATGATCCCAATTATCATCACTAGAATCAAATCCTGATTGATACTCTATTTTGTATGATTTAAAATCCCAGTCTGAAGATTGTAACCAAGCAATATTTAGTGTTTTTATAGTTTCACCATTTGTGAGCTCAGTTTGATAGAATACAGTAATATTATTTATTGGAGATGGGGGAGTTTCCGTACTGTTTGATTTACTTTGACTTAATGTTGATAAACCAGCAGAGTCTGTAGATTCTACCCAAAACCAATTTTCAATAGTGGGGTAAATTAAATTTGGATTAAGTTCTATAGTATAAGATGTATCGTTTAAATTATATGATGTATATAAAAGTTCTGCAACATTAAAATTGTTGTTATTTTGTGCATAATATAAGTTGTAATGACTAAAATCAGAATCATTGGATTTTGACCAATTTATTATCATATTTTCTAAATCGTATTCTACGGCAATGATATTCACATTTTCTGGGTAATGTGATGAATTATCAATAGTAGTTGTAACTAAATCAGATATTGTTTCATTACCTGATGCATCTCTTGCAATTGCTATAATTTCAATATTACTTGAATCTGGATATTCAAAAGTTTTTAAATTTAATTCCCAAGGAGGACTGTTAATGATTCTATTTTGACCAATTTCACCATTTATTGAAAATAAAATTTGATCTAAAGCATCATTATCAGATGCTTCTGCAATTATTTTGATCTCTTCAAAGATAGTTTGATTATTTAGTGGATAAATAATTTCTATGACTGGAGGTTCTGTGTCAGGTTCTTTTGGAGTTTGACAAGTATTTATTAATATTACCAGCAAAACAAAAAATAAAAGATTACTTAATTTTTTATTTATTTTTTTTATCATATTATGAATTAACCGTCCAGTTAAAAAGCGAAATTACATCTAAAATATCATTATAACCATCATTATTTAAATCGCAAATAATTTTATAGTTTAATTGATCTGAAATGATATTAATCAATAACAATATATCAAGTAAATCTAATTCACTATCATTGTTAATATCACCAACTGTGCCTTCATATTCATTAGAGCCAATATCAGGGTACGGTCCAGAGTAGGATGTATGATGAAAAAGCGTATCATTATTTAATATAAATGTTTTTATACCTTTATCAATACATTTTGAATTATTTCCAAGTAGCAAACTATTAAAAAAAATGTTTTGAAAATTTGGATTAATTCTAATATTTTTTTCACCATCAATTTCATGTTGTATATTAGAATAGAAAGCCTTTATTGAATTATTGTCAGTAAAAAAATCATCATTTAAATTATTCCAAACGATTGAATTTATAATATTGGTATTAGATTGAGAAATTGAAGTTACAGCAGAACCAAATTGAGATTCATTATTAATAATAGTATTATTAATAATATTAATTTTTGAATTTTCCCAAGCATATATACCTCCTCCATAAAATGAGGCATTGTTATTATTTAAAGTACAATATTTGAGTTCAAGATTTGAATCTTGTTCTAATGCAATTGCGCCTCCAAAAGAATTGGCATTATTATATGAAAAAATCGTATTTAAAAAATAGATTTTAGAATAATTATTTATAAAAACTCCTCCTCCATTTAAAGAGGAATTACTGTGAATAATTAAATCATTAAAATAACCATCGACATTAGATGTAAAAAAACCTCCACCATAATCAGCTTGATTATATTCGATTTTTACATTGGTTAAATCTGTATTTGAATTATTTATATAAATACCACCTCCAATTTGAGCATCATTATTAGATATTATTAAATTATTTAAGTTTTGATCATTATTGTCTATGTAAATACCACCTCCAAAATCAATAGCAGAATTAAATTCAATTTGAGTATTAATAAATTGGATATAACTACTAGTCATTAAAGCAATTCCACCGCCATTTAATGCAAAATTTGAATGAATATTTGAATTTTTTATTATTGGATTAGCATACGCATTATAAATTCCACCACCGTAAATGATTGCTGTATTATTATAAATTTCTGTTGAGTCAATAAGTGCTTCAGAATCGTAAAAAAGAGAAATGCCAGCTCCTCTTGCTGCATTGTTGTTGTAGATATGACAATTAATTACTTTGGGAGATGAGTGATTAAAAAAAGATAATCCTCCTCCAGATTCTGCTTCATTTTCAAAAATATATGTTTCTTGAATTGTAGGATTTGAATTGTTAATACAGTATAAACCACCTCCATATGTTTGAGCTTGATTATTAGAAATTGTACAATTTCTAATCAATGGATTCGAAAAATCTATCAGTATACCACCACCATAATTTGAAGAATTGTTCCAATTTGTATTTATATTAAATAAATTAGCATCTGAGTTATTGAGTGATATAGCACCACCATATTTTGCAACACAATTGATTATAGTTATATTTTTAATGGTAGGAGAGGCATTAGAAATGAAAATTCCACCACCTCTATCAATGGGATAGTCATTTAATGCACTTCCATTTTTGATAGTAAAGTTTTCTATTATTATTTGTTGGTCAGATAAGTTTTCGTTATTAACTATGGTTACGACTATACCATTATTATTTCCATTAATTATTGTGTTTTCTTGAGATTCTCCGATTAAATAAATATTATTAATATTTGGGAAAATTAAGTTTTCAAAATATTCACCATTTTCAACTAAGATTGAATCATTATCTATGGCTTCATTTAATGCAAACTGGATAGTATTATAGTTTTCAGGAACAAGTAAATTTCTACTTAAAGAAAAATTGATTAACAGGATTAATATATAGGAGGATATGTAAGAGCGAAGTATTTTTGAAAATTTAATTTTAGTCACTATTATTATGTTGTTGTGACTCCGGTGCGATTCGAACGCACGACCAATGCCTTAAAAGGGCACTGCTCTACCAGCTGAGCTACGGAGTCACTAAAATTTGCTCAAAAAAAATAGCTAGATAATTTAATTAAATTAATCTTTTTAATACAATACAAGGATTACATATTTTATAAAATATTTATATATTATTAATCAAGTTTTTTGAAATTATTAACTATTTTAAGGGGGCGACCGGTTTCGACGGGTATTAATATATTTTTAGTTGCATACCGAGCAATCCTAGAAAACTCGTTAAATGTCTAGTAAAAACAATAAGTGCCAATAATGGCCAAATTGCTTACGCTTAATAAGTTGTAAGCCATCTCAATTAGAGTTTGTCTGTGACTTTTTTATGAGGTGTCATCTTTACAGACTAGTTTTGATTTTTGTCTAAGAAATCACAATGAAAATTTATTAGACTCGCATAGAGTGTGTTTGGTTATTTTCATTATTTTATGTTAAACTCAAAAATAACATAAGTATGTAGAAGCTAATTATCGATTATATTCGGACGGGAGTTCGATTCTCCCCGCCTCCACTTTAGAATTTAAATGTATTTAGGATACCATCTGAAATAAATTGTATTGCAATTACGCATAACAACAGTCCCATAATTCTTTGTAATATTCTTATCCCAATTGTTCCTAATGTTCTTGCAACACGACCTGCCATTTGAAAAATCAAATAAGAGATAAATAAAGTTAAAAACAAAGAAAATATGAAAATAATTTTTTCAACAAAAGTATTAATTGAATTAGCTAATATCATTGATGATGAAATTGAGCCTGGACCAGCTATTAACGGAATTGCGAACGGTGTAAAAGCAAATCCATCTTTCAACAAAGCCTCTTTTTCTTCCATTGGTGTTGATTTAATTCTTGATACTTTTGATTCTAAATTTGTTAATCCAATTCTAAAAAATATGATACCACCTGCAATTTTAAATGCTTCAATGGTTACATCGTAAATAGAGAAAATATAATCTCCAACAAATGCAAATATTAATAAAATCATTCCAGCAGATATTAAGCCTTGTTTATTAATTTGCGTCCTTTCCAATCTAGATAAATTTTGAGTCATTGTAAGATAAATTGGTAATATACCGATAGGATTAATCAATGTAAATAATGAACTAAAACATAACAAAGCAAATTGTAAATTTTCTAAATCAAAGTTTAGCATTACATTTTTTCAGGTGCATTAATACCCAATATATCTAATCCATTTTTTAAAACATGTTTTATTCCACATATTAATTTTAGCCTAGCAAAACTTAATTTTTCATCATCTGAAATCACTTTATTATTTGAATAAAATTTATGGAATAAAGATGCTAATGATTGTAAATAATTAGCTAGTGTCTGCGGCTCCAGTACTTTACCAATTTGTGTAATTAAATCTGGAAATTGTTGTATTTTTCTAAGTATATCTTTTTCAACATTTGAAGATAAAAGTTTTAGATCCTCAAATTCATTTGATGAATATTCAAATTCATTTGATTTTTTAAGTATATTACATATTCTAGCGTATGCATATTGTAAGTAAAAAACTGGATTTTCATCCGATTCGTTTTTTGCTAATCCAATATCAAAGTTTAAGTGGGTATTTGCACCGCGCATTATGAAAAAATATCGTAAAACATCCTCTCCAACTTCATCACAAAGTTCTTCTAATGTAATAAAGTTTGCTTTTCGAGTAGACATTTTAACTTTTTCACCATTTTCTAAAATTGTAACAAACTGATGAATTATTACTTTCATTTTATTAATATCACAATCTAGACTTTTAATTAAGGCCATTACATCAGGATAAGTGTCTGAGTGATCTGCACCAAAAATATCAACGATTAGATCAAATTTTCTATTAAATTTATCTTTATGGTAGGCTACATCAGGTAATCTATAAGTTGGTTCACCAGAACTTTTTACTAAAACTTTGTCTTGCTCTCTGTTAATTGATTTAGCATTGAACCAAGTTGCTCCATCTTTTTCATAAATTATGTTTTTTCTTTTTAGTTTAGATAACGTTTTTTTAATTGCTCCTGAGCTATATAAATCATCTTCATTAAAAAAAGAATCAAAATTGATTTTAATTTTTTTTAATGTTTTTTTAATATCTTCAAATACAAAATTTTCAGCAGATTCCTTGAAAATTTTATTTTGATCATCATTTAAAAAATTATCATTGAATTTAGTTGAAATAAGTTTTGCAATATCCTTTATATATTCACCTTGGTAACCATAATCAGGGAATTTACTTTCTTTATTATAGATCTGTTTATATCTTGATGCAACAGATTCTCCTAAAACGCGCATTTGCTTACCAGCATTGTTAAAGTAATATTCTCTTACTACCTTATAACCGTTCCATTCAAGAATATTACTAATAGTATCACCTAAAACAGCCCCTCTCCCATGGCCAACTGTTAGAGGTCCTGTTGGATTTGCACTAACAAACTCTACTAATGCAGTCTTTGATTTTTTTTGTTGAATTTTACCATAATTTGGATTTTCAATCACATTTAATAAGTTCTTATAATAAAAATTATTTGAAAGAGTAAAGTTTATAAAGCCAGGGCCAGCTATACTTATTTTTTTTAGTTCATTTTTATTTAATGATTCTATGCGATTAGCTATATCTTCAGCAATATTTATTGGATTTTTTTTAATTTTTTTCGATAAAATTAATGCAAGATTTGTTGAGTAATCTCCGAATTTATTATTTTTTGGTATTTCTATTATAATTTCAGTGTGAGGATAATTTAAATCATTTAGTGTTTCATATAAAATTTTGGTCAGCAATTTCATTGTTAATCATTAATCTGTTTTATTTTTGCGTCAGACCAAAGCCTTTCAATATTATAATATTCCCTCATTTCTGGATTAAAAACATTGATTACGATATTAACATAATCCAATAAAACCCATTCCATTTTTTCCAATCCTTCAATATGCCAAGGGCTGATGTTATCCTTTTTAAGTTCTGTTTTAATATGTTCAGTAATTGCTCTTGTTTTAGGAGCAGAGTCTGAAGTGCATATAACAAAATATTCTGTTAGAGATGTGAGTTCTCTGACATCAAGAATTTTAATATCGTCACCTTTTTTATCAAGGATTAGTTCTCCAATTTTTTTTACAATTTTGTCTGATTTATTTTTCATAATTTTAGTATGGCGGTGAAAGTTCAATTACACTATCAAAAGATGATAATTGATTATAATCCTTTCCTATAATTACAGTAACATCACAATCTAAAGAATAATCTATTTTTTCAATTATTTCATTCGACGGTGTGTCGAGTGTTTTTGATACTTGCATAGCATAATCTTTATTGTTAACTCTTAAAAGTACTAAAGATTTATCAAAATTGAAATTTTCAGCATTTTTTGACTGAATAACATCATATCCATTTTCTCTAAAAAAATTTGTATATTTGTCTGCCAAGCCGCTTATCCCACATCCATTAAGAATTTCAATACGTATTCTATAACCTGTTCTTTTCTCATATTCATTAATTACTATTAATTTTTTTAATTCCTCGGCATTGTCATAAATATATTTATTATTATCATTTAAATTTTTAGTTAACGAAATAATTGATACAACTATAAATAATGTTAAAAAAAATAATAATGCGTTAAAAAAGTAGTTTTTTAATTTTAAAAAATTTAAAAGAGAGTTTTTTTTTGAGGCATATTTTTTTTTAATCATTTAAACTTCGAATAAAAATTATGATTATTTAAATTCGTCATTTTTATTTGAATTTTTAAATTATCTAAAAATTGATAATCAACTAGAAAATCATATTTAATATTTAAATTATTTTTATTTTGAAACTTATCAAAATTAGAGCTTATTAAATGAATGTTTGAATTGAAACTTAACCTGTCGCTAACTATGTAATTTATATTATTTGAAATAATATTATTTGTATGTGATATACCATTTGAATTAGTTAAAGAAAAGCTAACTGATTGATTTATATTAAAATTATTTAATATTTTGCTTTGGTTAAGTGAATTAGCATTATCAAAATCAAAAGATAATGAATATAGGAAACTTGTTAATATCAAATATATTTTTATCAATTTAAGTTTTTTCATTTAATTTTTGTAATTGTTGTTTATTATTTACACCTTGAATTTCAATATTTTTTTTCGTTTTTAAAAGAGAAACTTTCTTATTTTGATTTAAAAAACGGACTAAAACATCAGGTAGATAATATTCATTTTGATTGTTGTTATTATTTAAATTTGGTAATTCAGAAAATAAATGTTCAGCATTGAATACATATATTCCTGAATTTATTTCATTGACTTTTTTTTCTTCATCTGTAGCATCTTTATGTTCAACTATTTTTTTTAAATTACCAATTGAGTTTTTTATAATTCTTCCATATCCGGTAGCATCTTCAAGTTCTGCAGTTAAAACAGTAGCATATGCCTGATTCTGAATATGATGATTATGTAATTTTTCCAATGTAGATTTAGTCAATAATGGTACGTCACCTGATAGGATTAAAATATTACCTTTATAATTTTCAAAAAAACTTTTAGTTTGCATAACTGCATGCCCAGTACCCTTCTGATGCAATTGATATGCTAATTTTACATTACGACTTTTTAAATGATTTTTAAGCAGTTCATATTTATATCCAATTACAACGACGATTTTTTTTGGATTTAATTCTTCACCAATATTAATAACTTGATCAAGCATGGGCTTTCCATTGATTTCATGCAATACTTTTGGTAAATCAGATTCCATTCTGGTTCCTTTGCCTGCAGCAAGAATTATGATAGACAAATAATCATTTATAGAGTTCAATAATACCTCCTCCCAACACTGTATCGTTATCATAGAAAACAGCTGACTGACCTGGAGTAATTGCAAGTTGCGGCTCATCAAAACTTAATTTATATTTATCATTTTCCCTACTTAATGTTGCAATTCCACCAAGAGTATTGTATCGAATTTTTGCATTTATTTTAATTGGTAACTGCAAATCATTCACCAATAAGTTAAGTTGGTCAACGTAGCATTCTTTTTTGTAAATTGAATGTTTTTTGTCTACTGTAATTGTATTATTTTTTGAATCAATTTTTGATACATATCTTGGTTCAGGATTTGAAAGATTCAATCCTTTCCGTTGTCCCACTGTATAATTTATATAACCAGGATGAGTTCCAACTTTTTTTTCATTTTCAATAATATCACCCTCTTTAATTGATGACATTTTTCTTGGATTATAATTTGATAAAAAGTTTTTATAGTTATTGTCAGTTACAAAACATATTTCCATACTTTCAGGAGACGTTGCAGTTGCTAGATCATTTTCTTTAGCGATTTTTCTTACTTGTTC
>Ga0163109_10002148_pt1 | contig 15509 bp, 8 predicted proteins | sample CRUFie1St13metaG_FD_108704 | JGI IMG/M metagenome (GOLD analysis project Ga0163109, IMG submission 108704) | Marine microbial communities from the Costa Rica Dome - CRUD Field 142mm St13 metaG | ecosystem: Environmental > Aquatic > Marine > Oceanic > Photic zone | place: Costa Rica: the Eastern... | reverse complement strand
GAAGGTACTCCTTCGTAATGAAAACGAGTGCGATCATAATGATTTATTTGTCAGTAGAGAGCACTTCTCCATCAGAAAAGAAGAAAACAAGGTTTTCCTTACAGACCATTCTTCCAACGGAACTTTTTTAAACGGCAAACTTATTAGTAAATCAGAGGAACTAACCGCCGGTTTACTTCACGAAATCGAAATCTATAACCCAAACAACCAGAAACCAGTAGTCAGAAAAACAATGGTAGTCCACGCCGATAGTATTACTGAAGACTCTGAAAACCAAACTCAACCTTTGTTTATCAGTGTAAGTGAAGCAAAAACAACAACTAAAAAATTAACACATCTGCTACTCTTTTCTGAATTTTATCAACTTAGAAACATCTCTCAAAACCGGGCAATTTGGTTACAGAAAATACTCCCAATCATCTCCGAAAATAAAACCGTCAGTTCGATATCCACGATCGGTGATGAACTTAAGTTTTGGGAAGTGATCAACAACAATCCTTCAAATTTGAACTAACATGAATAAAGACAAAACGTGCAAAGAATCACTCACTTTCTCCAATAAGCTCGTAGATTGGTATTGGAATCACGGAGTTACTAGAACAGATGAATTCAAACTCAATCCTGCCCGTTGGTTGTACCAATTATATCACTCACGAGAATCTCTGGAAATGGTTTCAAGGGAAAACAATCCCAGACCAGCAAGTGCGATTTGGGGGCCCTCACAAACCGGAAAATCCACCTTAATCGCTGGTTATGTTGATGGAGTCAATAAACGAACAAAAGAAAAACACGGTGCTCTCGATTGGCCAGACAGTCCGCCCGCCTTTTTTTCTTTACCAAGAGGTCAAGATCCCGAACTTTTTGATCAGAAAAAAATTGTCCTCAACCCCTATAATGGAGGGATGGATGCCTCCGCCTGTATTACAAGGTTTACTAAAGGAACACTTGATGTCCAAGAAGGTGGATCGCACATAAAAGACTCTAAGTTTCCAGTAACTCTAAAATTTTCATCACTTCGGGAAAACATGCTTAGCATTGCCAGGGGCTATGATAGCCAGTGTGTAATTTTAAAACCCGACCGCAGCTGGTCGATCAAACACTTAAAGCAATTTGCGGAGCAATTCGGCGGCCGAACCAAAGCACTGAATAATCAACCAAAGCAAGAGGTTTACGAGAGTGCCATTGATCTTTGCTCCGTTCTTGAAGACCTAGCCATTTCTGGATTGGAAAGATATAGAAGATTACTTTCACCTGAAAAAGATTTTACAGAAGTAAGGGACATTATATTGCAGTCGAACGGGCTGCTATCCAACTCCGAAAGGTTTGAGGATTTTCGAAATGAAATTCTGTGGGATGGTTCTAAAATCATCAGTAATTTCTTTTCTGAAATACATGAATTCCATGGTGAAATAGTAAGAAAATGGAATGGCAAAGAGGTTTACTGCTCTCTTGAAGCAACAGCCTGTTTTCTAGATATGGACAGTTATTCCATGTTCTCCAAAAACTTGCCAGTCAATGCCAAGGAATCGTCAAAGGAAACAAGAGTTCATCGAATTCTTTCGTCTTTAAATTCACAGGAAGTCGATGATTCAATTTTCATTGGGGTTGACGCATCTTGCAATCAAACCCTGTTTAAAAACGCATGCGAATTTGGGATTTTCCAAGGACTGATTCAGGAGGTAGTTATTCCCTTAAATATGGACAATCTGAATGAGAGTCCATTTAAGCAATACCTCGCCAAGTATGATTTACTAGATTTCCCCGGAGTTGAGCGGGGAGGCAGGTCCACCACCGCTTCAAGAGTCGCCATAAAATCCAATTCTAAAAACATGGAGATGCCTTGGGATGAGATGTTTTGCAAAGTTCTCAAGAGAGGAAAAACCGCATCATTATTTCAAGGCTATTCCAAAAAAATGCTGATAGACAGCGTTTCAATTTTACAGGACTTGGACAATGATAAACCCAATGCGCAGGACATTATCACCGGGGTAAACACATGGCTGAAAAGTACCAAACCAGATTACAATCCTGAGTCTAAGCAAAAATCTCCTCTTCCGCTAAATTGCGTTCTCACATGGTGGGCTAAAATGCTTAATGAATCACCGAGTAATTCTACCACAATTTTTGGGAAAAATAAATCTAAGTATGAGCAACTTGGTTTTCTGGCAGACCCAGATGTTGCCAATCTTTACGCGATCAACGACTTTGGATTACCCAGGGGGAAACTTAATCAGGATACAAAAAAAATCCTTCCATCTCTTTTGCAAACGATAAATGAGGAAGAAGAATTCAAGCGATTATTCCCCAATCCAAATCAACCTAATTCTAAGGTAGGTTTTTTGAATGGTGAAGAAAGTGGAGTAGACGTTTTCTTTTCCAACCTGAATTCTCAAATGGAAAATTCAAATATGAGGATTTCATTTTGGGAGAAAAAAGCAATGGAAGCATCTGTTGAATTGGAACAGTTATTAACGGTAAAAGGACTTTTTCCTGAGAAAAAATCCCAAGAAAAAGAACGGATTAAAAACCTAAAGATTTTTCGGAGTATTCTCTCAAGGAAACTCCAGTCTGATAACCCTCAAAGTAAAAGTGAAACCGAACAAACACTTAAATATATTCTAAATGTCAATCCAGAGGAATTAGAGGAGGTGCCATGCAAGATTGACGATATTAATCGTTCATTTTTACGAAGACAGTTTTATTCCAAAGGAGAAATACTTTTCACAACTGATGGAAAGAGCAAAGAAGTGTCCTGGAAACGACTTGGGTTTAGTAACGAAGATCAAGCACAACTTTCTTGGAATGCTATTTGTGCATCAATTGAACCGGAGATGAAAGAAATGGTGGATTGGCTCCGTAATATGGTTGTGCAAAGAAACAAATTTCAGAATCTTGACTTTAGGCGTTTTTTGGCAGTGATGATGACAAATCATTTAACCTCGCCGTCTCTTAGAAATGGTCAGCATAATTCAGGCGACCAAGCAGTAATATCAAAACTGCAAAACCCTATTTTGCTAGCATGCAAGGAAAGATGTGATGAATTAATTAAGAAAAATGTTTCCGGGGAAAAAAGAAAGGCACAATCCGGTGATGATGAGATAAAAGCAATCTGCTCATCTCTCGCAGTGCAACCTAAGGAGGAAATCTAAATGAACAATGTAATGAATGATTTGATGATTCGAGTTTTCCCTAATTCAGGGCATCAGTACGAGACCATTCTCTTGTCTGAAATACTGCCTGACTGGGAAGACCAAGATATTCGAACTTTTGCTAGTAATAACGAGACTGAATGGAAGTCATGGGATGCCTTCACTCCGTGGGTTCGCTATCGTTATGAGGACCGTCCCTCCGAACAAGAAGGTCCTGTTTTAAGATTAGCAATTGAGACTAACTTGGGCTCTAGTTCGAATGGTTTACTTTTTGACACTGAAGAAATCAGTTCTAAAGATGAATTTAGAGAAACAGATACACCATACGCAAGCTACGACGAAGCCAACATCGAGGAAGATTTTGGCAGAAACAGGTGCATTCCTTTAACTTACCTGCCTAACTCAGATGAGCGAGAAATTGAGGTATCAATAACCATTCATTGGATAAGATCAACTGGTTCAGATCCTGTAGAAGTTGATCTTGTCGTTGATTTAGGAAACACCAGAACTGTTGCATTACTACTTGAGCAACCAAGCCACGAGCCTATCCCATTTGGCCGAAGAGTCCAACCAGTGCGTTTTATGCCTCCTGGAGAATCTTTCGAGGTACAAAAATTCAATGGTTCTGGCATTTCATTTGATGACCTTTCCATTATAGATTCATGGTTTGTACTTAAGAGGTCTAATTTTGCAGAAATGGAACCTCCATATGGTGAGGAAAAAGTCTTGAGGGTACAAAAGGAAGAAGCCATCGAAAATGAAGGTTCTTCGAGGCGAAAGATTCTAAAATTTGTAGCTAATACATTTGTAGAAATGTCACCGGCTCTCATTGGCGGTGGAGATTTTGAAGGCGGTGCCAGAAATGCATTATCCGAAGCTCCATTGGATGAAGATGCAAGATTTACCATGGGATCACCCAAAAGATATGCATGGGATGATAGATCTGTCGGTATGGCTGGTTCCAATTATTGGTCACAAATGCCAAATATTAACGGGAAAAACAAACATCGTCCCTTTTATTTTGAAAAGCTTGATGGTCTTTTCAGACTTTTCATGGACCCTGAGGGTCAGGACTGGAAAACCTCCGGAGCGCCAAGGGAAAGCGATCTTGAAAATGCTCCATTTAGAAACTCACCCCCGAATTTTCCTCGAAGAGATTCCATTTGCTGGTTTGCTCTTAGTATCCTGGAAGCATCCTATCGCCAAATCAACTCATCCAATTATCTCAATGTCGCCAAAAGAAGAACTCTCCCCAGGAAATTGTCTAAAGTCTCAGTCCTTTATCCATCAGGTTGGACGAAGTTAGAAAAAGATGCCTACTTTAACCAATGGAAACGAGCTTTAGATATTTTCAACACCACTCACCTGACAGCTGGAAATGGAAAAGTTAGATTAGGTACAAATACTTCAATGGAATTTCCGTCTTTTGAGGAACGGGGACTCGATGAAGCTATGTGTGCTCAGTTACCTGTAGTTTATTCAGAGGTATGCTCTTTAGGCGGTGCAGGTAAAGCATGGTTCGATTTATATGGTAATGGAAAAAAAGTAACGGTAATGAATGTGGACATAGGCGGTGGCACTACCGATTTCTCAGTTATAGAATATCGATCTGACTCGTTGAGAGGTAAAGTTAATGAAACTGTCAAAACGAATGATCCAACTGCAAGACTCAAAGCTAAATTGCTTTACAAAGACGGTAAAACAGTAGCCGGTGACGCATTAGTAAAAAAAATAATTGAAGATATATTAATTCCCAACTGGGTGGGTGCTAGCCTCGGAGATATTGACTGTCTGACAAAACTCGAAAAGGAATGGCTAGGTAAAATGTTTTCAGAACCAGAAAGCATCCTTTTTTCTGATGTAGATGCACGCCTTCCACAAAAACTCTCAAGAGTAGCCAGACTTGTTTTCATTCCTATCATAAACCGGGTGCTTACCTTTTTGGGAAGAGACCAAACAACCCATAAAACCCAAAACTTTTTTAGTCTAAAAGTTGATTCTGTTGCCAATAAAAAAATTCTCGGCGAACTAAATGAGATCACACAGGCAACTCTATCCCAAAAAATTCACGATTACGAAAATAGTGAGCAAAGTTTTTTCTCAGCGGATGTGGAGCTTTCTTTCTCGATATCCGAGATCAATGAGCTCATTGATGAGGTCTTTGTTGGTTTATTTGATGACCTGCTGCAAGTATTCCGGGAATTCCCTTGCGACTTAGTGATTCTATCAGGGAAACCATCGGAGCTAGTTAGAATCAAAGAAAAGACGAGGGATACTTTACCCATTATGCCACAAAGAATAATAGATCTAAAGGGTTACGAGGCAGGTAATTGGTATCCCTTTGCTGAAATGGGCAAAGTAACAGATGCAAAAACTGCTGCGGTTGTAGGTGCCGCCCTTCACCAAGATATTTTAAATGGAAACCTGACTGGTTTTTCCCTGAAAGAAGAAATCCATCTAGACAGAACACCACACTACTGGAGTGGTATTAATCAAAACGCACGGCCTGAGGAGTTCTTCAGAAACCTTATTTTTGATAAGCGCCAACTCGATGGTAATAAGGAATCCTTCGCTGTGTGCGAAATGCCGATAGGTTCAGTATTGGGACGAAAGTCCTCTAAGCATGCTCAAAGTAATCCGGAACCCGTCTACCAGCTATATTACGAAAATGATACTAACGAAGAAAGTTTACCCGCAAATGTAAGAGTAAAATTAAAATGGTCTATGGACGACCAGTCGGGGGAACATCTAGAACTGGTTCATGTTTCGGAGAATAAATCTTTCCCAGCTTTTAAAACTAAAAATGTAAGCCTTAAGCTTCAGACTCAAATGAATGAAACTCATTGGCTTGATTCACCAAGACTCAATGTAAGTAAACTTTTGAATTCCTAACGAAAATGAAAACTGAAATTATAAGAAAACTAGACAAAAACTACTTTTTATTACGGACCCATGATGGGCTGGGTCATTTCCTTGAAGCACAAGTTAAGCGCCTTTTTGGTTCTGAAAAAAATGGCTTATCACGGTTTCTCCCCAAAGCCACTATCATTGAAAATGGCGGAGAGAGAAGTGTTTCTTATCAGCTCACAAAGTCTCAAGCCAAAACTATTAGACCCCTTAAATCAATAACTCACCCTGAATTAAAAGCCCTGCGTAATGCCGCCAAAAGTTTCTACACCATCAAAAAAGAAAGTACAAAGTTTGAAGCGAATCTCCGCAAAGCGTTCTACCTTCCTGATCCAGACTTGGAGCCGGATGCCTATTACCTGTGGGGTTCAAGAAAAAGCCCGAAGCTTTTGGTGATTTGGGGGATTGAAAAAGTTCCAGGCACATCCTTACCCATCATAGTCGATTCTGAACAAAAAGAGAAAAACAATCCGGAGTCTGTCGTTTCAAAGCTTAAAAGAAAAGTGATCAGGAGAACACGTGAATGGATTATGACCGCAACAACTTGTTGCTTGGCAATCGTGGGAGCAACCCTATTTATGCTGAGCAAAGACACAAGTCCTCCAGAAGTAAGTGAAGTAAACTCAATCAACAACCCATATTATATTACTATTACTTTCGATGAAGAAATTGACCCCACATCAATCGACAAGGATACCTTTAAAATAAGAAACACCGCCCATATTCTTACCCCAAGCCTAATTCCTGAATATCCGAATAAAGTCATTCTATCTCTTTCACAAAAGTTAGAGGATGGAGAAGATTATTTTCTAGACTTCGGGTTGCAATCGAAACCTTCCGATTTAGCAGGCAATCGCCTGAATGATGAACAGATAAGGAATTCTGAAACACTTCGTGAGTTTAGATTTGAAGATCAAATACCACCAGAGATCGTTGAAGTAGAGCCCCTCCCTCCAAGTTCTCTTATCGTTCGATTTAGCGAGGCTGTATCAAGAAGATCAGCAATCAGACCATCCACCTTCAGGTTGTCCAATTTCAGACTGGCAGATGGAATTCTCAGTGAGGACCGTACCCAAATTACTTTGGAATTTTATGAAACTTTAGTTCACAACGGATCTTATGTTTTGGAAATAAATGAATTGGAGGATGATTCCGAGTATCGGAATCAGTTAGTAGACAAGATTGAATTTCGATATGTCGATACCTTCGCTCCTGATCTAATCTCCACGGAAGAAGGTGCCAGCCAATCAGAGATAATCATAAGGTTTGATGAATGCCTGGATCCCCTAACTGCTCTTAATCCAGAGAATTACAAAGTCGGTAATGGGGTGGATATCCTGCAGGTAACCCCATTTAAAGAATTTGATGACCCAAAGTGGGGAAAAGGATCATTTACAGCTGTTCGGTTGGTCACATCGCCATTAATTAAAAGAGAGGAGTATCCCATCGAAGTCACTTCCATAGGAGATCGAATGAGTCCAAAAAACTTGATGGGTGCTCAATCTACGACCTTTTCATTCAACGGTGCAATGGACCGCTCTCCCCCATTCATAACTAAAGTTAAAGGCTCTCAGAACAATCTTTATGTTGAATTCTCAGAAATTCTGAACTTTGAAAAGACAGAGGCAGAAAACTTTGTCCTGAGAGACTTAAAACGGGATAAAGAAGTAGTTGTCGGTTCTATCACTAAAGAGATACGCGGAGGTTCGACCTTGGTGAGAGCGTCGCTACCCATCTCTCAATACCCAGGTCGACTCTATCATCTGAGCGTTAAGAATTGTACCGATGCTTCAGGCAACGAATCTCACTTGGAAAAAACATACGAAGCAAGAGGGCTCTTCCGCGAACCCATTGCAATACAAGTAGCAGCACCACTTGCCATTGGAGAATCGAGGATAAGGTTCAACTTACCTAGTGGCGTAAAATGGGACTCCAGTGACATATCCAAGATTGAAGCATACGGCATCTCTACAACTGGTGGTAATAATGTACAAGTAGAACATCTAAGCTATGAAGACGAAAACGAAATGAGTGTTGTAAAATTAAACCTAAAAGCTCCATTGGTAGATGGTAGTTATCAATTTTATATTGAAGGGGCAAAGCTGATGGACGGTACAATTGTAGACAGACCATACAGGGGGCTCGTTGCGGTCGGTTCCTAATTCTAGAGAAATTATGAATAAGCAAATTCCCGAAATTCTTGATGAACTAGACCCCATAAAAGCGAAAATAACATTTGAGAGCGCCATTTCTTCAACTAAAAACCTTCTAAGCGAAAAAGAATCAAATGCCCTGGCACTGCGATACGGTCTGTTGGGGAAGGAAAAACATGAAATTTGTGATATTGCTATCCGTTTCAGAACATCTATCCCATCAATCCAGAAGCTTCTAAAAGATGCTTTGGACAAATCCTTAAATATACCTATCCAGAACCTTCTTCACGAAGCAAGCAGCAGAGCTGCCCGATTCTGCCGCCACCAAGGAAAAGATGGGAATGCTGATTTTGAGTTGGTGTGCAAATTATTAATTAAGGCTGATGAATTAAACGATTGTCGAATCGTTTTTGAAACTTCAGGAAGAAAATGAAAAAACTCCTAGTTTTGGCTCTAGCACTTCCCTTTCTCGGCTATTCGAGCCACAGGGAGAAATGCTACCAAAACTTCTTCGCCAAAAGAATGAATGGGGCTACGGAAGTACTTATGCCTGATAATACCAGGTGTGATATTTTAACTGAAAATCTGGCAATTGAAGTTGATTTCGCCCCAAGTGGGCAGAAGCCATAGGTCAATCGCTGCACTACGCAAAAATGGTTAACCGGCAGGCCGGTATAGTGATTGTAATTCGCAAAAAAATTGACCATTTACATGTGAAAAAGCTTTTGGGGGTCATTCAGGAATATAACCTACCCATTCAAGTTTTCCAATTGGAAGTAAAAGATCTCGCATTGTGCAAAGAGTATTGCCTGTAGTATAATTAATTTCAACAGGCGTTTGCTGATGAACTAACAAATGATTTCTTATTTGCTGGAAAATAAAAATTCAAAAAATCATTAACGAATTTTTGATAAAACTCATCATTTCACCAGTTCCGTTAATCGCAAAGGCGAGAATAGTCCCGTAGCAAATCAAGTTCGCTCCAGGTAAAAAGAGTGTCGCGAAAACAAAGCCTGTTTGTTGCAGGTCTGTCTGGTGACGATGAAGCTCATGGACAGTCGAAATGAGATGATAGGCCACGGTGCACCCGAGCAAAAAATTGGTCACCCATTTGTTATGAGCATCGACTAGAGAAAATAGAAGTATAAAAAAAAAGCTAAATGTGGGAAAAAAATAAGGCGATATAATGATAAGCCAGTTGTTACCATTCTGGATTTCAATCACTCCCCCCTGGTTTGCCGTAGTTTGAATTCCGTTAACTTTGTGAAAAGTAATCAGCGCAAAAACAGCGTGGGTCAGCTCATGTTCTAATGTGCTAAACCAACCTTGCTTTTTTTTCCCGACAATAATTCGTGAGGTCACAAGATAAGAAAACCCACCAACGAAAAGAGGAATCAGCACCTCTATCTTATCGAGTGAATGAATTACTATTTCATAGACCGACTGGGACGCGGGAAAGAGTACCCAAGCGCTCCAAACGGCAAAGGGCCATTTTAATAAATTAATAAGTCTGTCCAATATTCCAGCAATCATTTTCGCATATCTGGACAAGAGCTAGTCCTTTTATTTTTAATTAGAAACTTGAACATCATCGATTATTAAAAGAAGAATAGAAAAGATCAATTCAGTTTGAACATTTTATAATTCGGTAAACTTATGAAAGAAAATAATTTATTACACGATTTATCTAGAAAACTCATTCACCTGAGTGGTAACGACTTTATAAATAAAAAACTTTCAGGTCATGGTAAGTGTCGCATTTTTAATGTCTGCGATGAGATTCCACAGTTCGTGCTTAACCGACTTCAATCAGGAAAAAAGTTTAAAATTAAAGGGCTCGATGAATATGATGAATCGCATTCTGATGAATTAAAGGAAGAATTCCAGCTGGGCTGGAAAAAAAAATTAAAAGATTCCCATCTTGCGGAAGAGGACATGAACGAAATTGAAATCCGTGAATATAAAGATGAACTCAGAACCGAATTAGGAATGAAGCCAAGCGATGAGCTCCTCATAGATAAAAAGGTCGACCTACCTTGGTTGGACTCTGGTGAAAGTGGCTTGGGTAAGCATGAAGACGAATTCCTTCAAACTGACATTCCACTAGAGTCATTAAACCAGGTGATCTCAAAGATGGAAAAAGAAAGGCTGTCTTTCCAAAGAGAAAAAGGACTCCAAGTCCTTTACATTGCTTTTGGATTCCTGGAATGGACATCAATAAACGCAGCGTTGAAAAAGGAAAAAATTTACAATTCCCCCTTACTTTTGATGGAAATTTCCATTGAGCAGTCGAATCAAACTTACAAAATTGTTGGTGAAGGAGATTTATTCCCAAACCCCGACCTTCCTCATGCATTGGAAGCAGAAACTAAAGATGAGCTTCCTTGCATAAGTGAACATTTGAACAGCAAGAAAGGTTTTTCACTGAACGGTTACCTTGATGAATTTAAAAAACGATTTAATGAGATTCCGAATTGGAATATTAGAAATCGTATCGCAGTGGGAATTTTCAAGTCACGGGGTATTCCTGTTTCAGAGGTTCGGTCAGAAGGTTATCGGCAGGAACGAATTACCGAGACTGAAAAAATTCTTATCGGAACCTCCTCAATACCGTCAAAAGTTGACCCGAGTAATGTCGATGATAATGCGACCAGGACACTTGTTCCCGCATTTGCCCTTCCCGTAGATGCCTCCCAACACGCAACCATCCTGGAAGTGGCCAAAGGCAACAATCTAGTAATCGAGGGTCCACCAGGAACAGGCAAATCACAAACAATTGTTAACCTAATTTGTAATTCCATTCACCAAGGTAAATCGGTTTTATTTCTGGCACAGAAACTCGCCGCCTTGGAAGTCGTAAAAAATAGGTTGGAGCACTGTGGTGTAGGTAGGAAATGCATTGCGATTCACTCAGATTATACAAGTAGAAAGCTATTTTTTGGAGAGTTGAAAGGAAAGTTGGACCAAAGCCCACATCTTACTTCTTCCATGGAATTCGAAGAAGTTTGTAAAAAACGTGATCAAGTAATTGATCAATTAAACAGTCATGCGAAAACCCTCGGGCGAGGGTTTTCCGCCAAAGATGCAAGTGATTCCCTCACCGTTCAACGAATACTAACCACCCACATCCTTTTAAAGGAAAAGATTATTGGTGAGGAACCACTTCCTCTTAATCTTGGTAAAGATTACCTCTTAAGTGACCTTAGCGAAGATTTGAGAAAATCTGAAGAATTATCTGACCGGGCAAATGCCTTAGCGCCGGGAACAAAAGATCTGCTTGCTTACTTTAAATTTTCGAAACTTCCCGATCCTTTTGAAGTCGATGAAATTTCCCAAAAAATTCAAAAGGCTTTATCTAATCTTCGTGAACTTTCAGAGCAGGAGTTAAAGCAGGATTTAGGATTCTTTATTGAGAAAGAGAACTCCTGGCATGTCATTTTGAAAGCAAAACAAGACTTTGATGCATCAATAAGCAATCTTAGCTCTGTTTTCGATTCTCTTCAGGATCCTCTAGTCGAAGAATTTCTCAAATATTCTAAATCAATGGGACGCACCAGCAACTGGCTTTGGAAACTGTGGTCCACCAGGCTTACATGGACAAAAGCCTACTCGGCCAGGGAATGGTTAGAAGAGTTTTTTAGAAATGACGAAGAAGAACTAACTTTCAAAACGCTCATTGAAAAAAGTTCAAACATCAGAAAGACAATCCTGAATTTCAGGAGATCTAAAAAGATACTGGAACGAAGTGCGAAACAAGACCTGAGTTTCGATGATATTGAAAATTCACATCTTAAAGCATCCAAAGTGAAAGATTATGTTCAAAGAAGTTTTCAACTACTCGAACAACTCGATTCGGTACCTGAAGGAAATTTAGTAGAAGACTATCTTTCCATGATTCAATCATTGGATATGCCTTCAAAAGATTTCTTTAATATTTGCTTTATTAATCATGAAATTCTCGAGTTTGAAAATCGACTAGGGTGTGGGAATTGGTTACGACAATCTATCCTTGAAGGTTTAAAAATTACGGAAAGGCTAGAAGCACATATTTTTCAGAGCCTGGCAAAAGAAATAGCCTCCAAAAACAAAAGGATTTTTCTTTTTGACCGCAATAAAATGGCAGCTCTTCGTGAGCAATTGGTTGACCTTGAAAAAGATGCTTCAAAGAAATTTTGCGATAAACTTGCAAGGGAAAATCCTGACCCTGAAAAGGTTCCTACCACAAATGAAAAGAGAGTCAGGGATAAAACCGGTTTATCACTTTTGAAACATGTTTCTAGTAAACCTACCGCAAGAGTCACAGTAAGAGAACTTTGCACCAGAGCAGCAGATGCCCTCCAATGCTACTCGCCTTGCTTTTTGATGACCCCATCTTCTGTGGCCGATTACCTACCTAAAGATCTTACCTTTGATCTTCTCATTATTGATGAAGCCTCTCAAATGCTCACCGAGGAGGCCATTGGTAGTATTTTGAGAAGTAAACAAATTGTCGTGGTGGGAGACCAGAAACAAATGCCACCAACAAAATACATGCAATCCACCCTCCATGAAGTAGCCGTAGATGAGGAAAAAAACGAATCCATACTCGACAAAGCAACCCTGGCATTTGGGCATTACAGCCGGCTGAATTACCATTACAGATCTGCAGATGAAACTTTGATCCATTTCTCCAATCATGAATTTTATGACAATGAACTATTAACTCCACCAAGTCATGGAGGAGATGAAAATCTTGGATTGAAATTTGAGAATGCAGATGGAGTCTACCATGCAGGCAAAGGCATGAATTCCAATTCCAGAAACCCCAATCCCATTGAGGCTGATAAATTAGTGGAATTGATCATCGAAGAAATTAAACAAAGACCTGATTTTTCGCTAGGAATTGCGGTTATGAATCTCCGCCAAGCCGAAAGAGTGGATGAAATTTTCCGTAAGAGAATTGATAAGGGAATCAAAGACTATTTAAATAAATGGCGAGAGACTCCTGAATATTTTTTTATAAAAAACCTGGAGAATGTGCAAGGTGACGAAAGAGACACAATGGTTATTGCAACGGTCTATGGTAAGACGGAAGAAGGAAAAACCTACCAGCGCTTTGGCCCAATTAATCTCGATAAAGGGGAAAATAGAATCAATGTCTTAGTAACCAGGGCAAAAAAACGTGTTGTGGTGTGCTCAAGTATCGATCCACAGGAAATAACCAATAAGAGTCAGGGTGCTCAGGTGTTCAAAAGATATCTAAGTTACGCAAAAACCGGAGAAATAGCGAATCCACAAAGTATAGAATCAGGGCTTGAGCAGAAAAAGGATCTGTCCATAAGCTGGGAAAATTGGTTTGCCAGCAAACTTCGGAATGACGGTTTTGATGTGGATCTTAATGTCGGCAGGAGTGCATGGAAAATCGACTTGGCTATTAAACATCCTTCAAAGAAAAACTCATATGTCTGTGGCATAGAACTTGATGGAGCAGTCAAGCTTCGCAAAAGTGCAAGAGATCGAGAAATTCTTAACCAATCAGTGCTTGAAGCCAAAGGATGGAAAATTCTTAGAGTACAGACCATAGATTTCTTCATTGATGCTGAATCCGAATACAATGAACTGAAAAAGAAAATTTCTGAAATTGTTGAGAAATCAGATGCCGAAGTTGAAAAAACCAAACAAAAAGAAATTATCAAGGTGGAAGAGAAAAAGGAATTTATTGAGTCAACTGTTTCCCGTTCATCAGTAATTTCATTTTAATTGATTTTTATCTTTTTCAATGACTTTCATAAACAAGGAAAAAATAGACTTGGTTGTCGCAGAAGCTTACCTACAAAACACGGAAAAGGTAGACCTTTCAACTTATTCGAAAATCGATACTAGAGGAGCCCGTCATCTTGCAACCCATGTGGAAGAGGACTTCCTTCTTCTCGGAATTCGTGAAATTGATGTTGATACCGCCCGTGAATTGAAAAGATTTAATGGTCGAATCTCCGTACCCAACCTTAATAAATTTGACGATCAGACGGCTGAATTGATTGCATCTTTTCCCTACCCCGTAATTTGCAATACCCGCCATGGAGGGGAAAAATTGGCAAATTCATGGGAACGCTCAAAGCGGAAAAAACTGCTCCGCTCTTAGAGAATGCAACCAAAACCGGGGTTATTCACACATCCTGCTACCTTACCGTTACTCCTGAAGCCTGTGAGAAGATCATTTCTGTGGTAAACCCCGTAATGTTTGCACAACTTAGAGCGCTTGATCCCGAATGTGCAAAAATCCTCGCATCTAAAAAGAATCTTACTTTTTTAAATCTCAGTGAAATTTCACCGGACACCGCACACTTTTTGCTTACACGAGATTGTACATCGATTAATCTTTCCAGCCTACAAGAGGTTAGTGTACAACTCCTGCAGGTCTTACTCTCACCTAACATCCAGTTCCTGGACCTTAACGGTGTTACCGAATTGAGCGATCAGCTTGCTAATGTTTTTTCAACCCGTAATACCCCCATTTTTCTATCTCTCAATAGTGTTTGATCAATCTCAGTCGAGCAAGCTCAGCACTTAATCCAATGCGGACTTCCCTCCCCTTCCACAGGCACTTTATCGCTAAAAGGAATATGTGAAATTAACCCAAATGTAGCGGAGATATTGTCACAATACCAAGGCATGAATCTGAGTCTTAATAAGGATGCTATTTGCGATGCACACTCAAAAGCAGCTCTTGCATCGAATTCAAAAATTCGGTTCCAATCAGAACAATTTAATTTGGTTACCTTTGGATTAATCTTGCTAAGATTAAATCACTCATCGGTTATATACCTTTTATTTCCTTCGATCAAATGAAGGAAAATCTAACTCTACCGCAAAGATAATCATTTTCTGGATATACATACAGGTATAATAGTGAAACGAGCAAAGACCTATATCTTATCTGCATTTATTGTCCTTTCGATTCCTGCTTTTGGGGAAAGTCAAACACAATCAATATCAACTTTTTCGATCGTTGCGAGAGATCCACAAACCGGTGAAATCGGGGTAGCTGTACAATCAAAGTTTGTAGCCGTTGGTTCCGTGGTTCCTTATGCAAAAGCTGGCATCGGGGCGGTGGCGAGCCAGGCATGGGGAAACCCACGATACGGACCGATCGGGCTTGAATTATTGGCATCCGGGAAGTCGGCCTTAGAAGCGGTTGATTTGATGACCTCTGCCGACCCGCACCGGAATAGTCGTCAACTTGCGATTATTGCAACCGAAGGAAACGCCTCCGTTTTCACCGGATCTGAATGCCTGGAATGGGCAGGAGGGAAACATGGAG
>Ga0163109_10002146_pt1 | contig 15513 bp, 14 predicted proteins | sample CRUFie1St13metaG_FD_108704 | JGI IMG/M metagenome (GOLD analysis project Ga0163109, IMG submission 108704) | Marine microbial communities from the Costa Rica Dome - CRUD Field 142mm St13 metaG | ecosystem: Environmental > Aquatic > Marine > Oceanic > Photic zone | place: Costa Rica: the Eastern... | reverse complement strand
TGTGCGCGGGGCAGCTTTTTTTGTGTTGTAAACAATACCAAGGTTTGATCCTAGGCTTTGGTATACGGCCTCTTCCATAGAAATCTCTACCAACCGCCCCTCGTTGGTTTTTTCGCGTTCAAACAACGCGGTGGTTATCCCTGCATAAAGGTGGATACCAGCCATAAAGTCACAAAATGCTGCGCCTGCTTTTAATGGAGGGCCATCCATCTCGCCAGTAACACTCATCACACCGGAAACCGCTTGCACAGTGAGATCCATTGCCAGCTTGTCGCGATGAGGACCAGTGCGCCCGAAACCCGAGCCTGATGCATAAACAAGCTTTGGATTGACTTTTTTCAAAACGTCGTAACCGAGTTCAAGCCTATCCATGACCGTTGGTGCAAAGTTTTCCATTAGCACATCGGCTTTTTTAGCCATCTGTTTTAAGATTTCTTTTCCACGTTCCGTTTTTATATTGAGTGTCACGCATTTTTTATTTGAGTTAAGCATAGCAAAAGGGAGCGTAATAATATCTCCAGTACCCCTGTTGCGAAGGTGTTCACCGGTTTTAGGTTCAATCTTGATAACGTGCGCCCCAGCCATAGCAAGCAAGAAACCGCAATACGGACCATGGTAAACTTGCCCAAAATCAAGGACGGTCACGCCCTCTAAAGGATGGTGATCTTTTGTCATTTATTATTTCCCTTTAAAGTTAGGAGACCGTTTTTCTTTAAATGCCGCCGGGCCCTCCTTCGCATCCTCGGTAAACTTTAACAGACGCTGTGTCAAAGCCTCCACGCGGAGCCCAGTTGTCAAATCCATTTCTCTCGCTCTCACCGCTAGCTCTTTCGCTGCCTGCAGTGCAAGAGGAGCATTAGCGGCAATTCTGGAAGCATATTCTAGAGCGGCGTCCATTAATCCGTCTGCGGGCACAACCTTGTTAATAAGCCCCCATTTTGCAGCAGTTTTCGCATCCCATCTATCGCCAGTAAGGAGTAATTCCATTCCGATAGCGTATGGTAATTGGCTCAAAACACGCTGGGTCCCGCCGTTTGCCGGAACAACCCCTCGCTTGACCTCTGATAGACCAAAGGTTGCATGATCAGCGGCTATGCGAATATCAGTCGCGAAAAGCATCGTCATACCGCCACCTAGGCAATACCCATTGATCGCAGCAATTATTGGCTTCCAAACTTCCAGGCCTCGGTTCAAAAGTTGATCACGCTGCGTTATCCACATGTCAGTTAATTCGTCTGGATTAGTCAGCACATTTTTAATATCAGCGCCAGTTGTAAAACTCCGTTCGCCTGCGCCAGTTACGATAGCACATACTACGTCACTGTCGTCACGCACTCGTTGCCAGGCTTCCGACAAGCCCTGATAATGGGCTTGATCGAGTGCGTTCAGCTGATCCGGCCTATTCATCGTAATGATCGCAATGCCATCATTACGCAATTCAAAATCAATCGACATATGCATCCATCCTATTAATTTCTTAACAAGTCACGAGCGATAACCATTCTATGCACTTCGGATGGCCCCTCACCTATTCTCTTAATACGCATTTCTCGGTACCAACGCTCTAGAGGCATCTCCGCAGCAACACCCATGCCGCCAAATATTTGAATACAGCGATCAACTACACGACCGGCCATCTCCGTGCTGTAAAGTTTTGCCATAGACGCTGCAACCTTTACATCATGCCCGAGGTCGGCCTGCCAAGCTGCTTGATAGGTTAATAATCGTGCTGCTCTAATCTCAACTTCTGAGTCGGCAATCATCCACTGCACCGCCTGTTTATCAGCGAGCTTTGTTCGAAAAGTCTCACGTTGTTTTGCCCACTCTATGGCTAGCTCAAGTGCACGTTGTGCGATGCCGGTAACGTTGGCCGAATATGGAATACGCATGTGAACTAACCATTTCTGGCAAAGAGCAAATCCTTTGCCCTCCTCGCCGAGCATATTTTCCACTGGAACTTTACAGTCTACAAAATTTACCTCTGATGGAGAGTAAGACCGGATAACAGGAACTGGCCGGGTTTCTATCCCCTCCATTTCTTTATCGACGATAAAGCATGTTATTCCATTATCGGTACGAGCAAACACAATTCCCCACTCTGCCGCTTCGGCTCCGGTTATCCAAAGCTTTGTACCATTTAGAACATATTGATTCCCCTTCAACTCGGCCTTGCACTGAATTGCTCTGGCGGGATCGGCTCCGCCACCGGGCTCAGAAATAGCAACAAATGCCTTTAATCCCTGCTCAATGGTGCGTTTTCCGTACTCTTCAATCTGCAGCTTAGACCCATCAAATATCACATTCGGGGGGTCAACTCCGAAGGCCCCGCAAGCGGGAACGTACGCTCCCATTCTGCACTGGGCAGCTTCCTCAGCCACTACCGCTTGCGCCAATAAAGATAACTCGCTGCCACCATACTCTTTTGGGGTATTCATGCACCAGATACCGAGTTCCTCCTTTGCTTTTTTTTGCAAGGGCTCCAATAAATTGTTTGGCATCCTGTAAGCATCATGTTCTAGCGTTTCCTCTGCTGGGCATACCTCTTCTCTCATGAATTTTTTGATATTGTCCCTAAGCAACACTAGCTCAGAGGGCAATTCCCAGGCACCGGTCTCTTCCATTCATTCCTCCAAATCACGCACCAACGTGCATCATATTTATGTTACCGCCTCATTACAATTGGCTATAAACTAGTTCAAGTTGCTAAAATTTGATCAACCTCTTCCATATCGGACGAGTTTAGCTTCCAACGCGAAGCATTTGCGTTCGCCAACAATTGCTCGGGTTTGGATGCACCAGAAATTACTGATGCAATGCATGGCTGAGCTGCGAGCCAAGAAATGGCGAGCGTTAATAAATCATAGCCATTATCCCTCGCAAATATTTCCAGGCGTTCTAATACATCAAAATCCGCTAATTCAATATCATTAGAACCATCCATTCGGCTCCCAGCCTCGGGTTCGTCGCCTCTTTTATAACGACCAGTCAGAAGTCCTTTAGCAATAGGGTAATAAGGAAGAAGGCCAATATTATTACGTTCACAAACCGGAATAAGATCCTTCTCTATGTCTCGTGCTAGCATATTCCAACTATTCTGAGCTGTAACGAAACCCTCCAAACTACACCGTGCAGCTTCATCAATAGCTTCCTGCATTTCAAGGCCCGTATAATATGAACAACCATAAAATAGTATTTTTCCTTCGTGCACCAGATCCTCGAGAGCTCCTAAAGTTTCGGAAACAGGCGTTTCGTGATCTGGCCGATGCTGCTGAAACAAATCAATTCGGTCCGTTTTCAATGCTTTTAAAGCCTTCTCCGCTGTCGCTTTTACATTTTCAGGAGAGCCCTTTTTTTTCCCTTCAACGTTAGAATGACTGTGGCCAAATTTAGTAGCGAGAATCATTTGATCTCGTCTGCCCCGCAGACCACTCCCAATAAATTCTTCCGAAAGCCCCCCACCATAAGTTTCAGCAGTGTCGAAAAAGTTTATGCCGGCTTCCAGCGCTGCATCAATTACAGCATGTGTAGTTGCTTCATCAATTCGCTTGCCGAATGCGTTGCATCCAACACCAACGATTGATACCGCGATTCCTTCGGGACCACCGATGTACTTTGTTTCCATAATGTATCCTTTATCGTTAATCCGGTATTCGCTATAACCTATCCACATTAGCGACGTTCATTTTGCCTTAATGCACTTTTGTCCAAACCTGCAGCTACAATGTCTTAGTCAGCAACTAAAGCCAATCCCCTACCCTGTATTATCAACCACCCACCTCTTCCTGTATATTAAATCCAACAAGGAGGAAGACAGTGTGACCCAGTATTTGGAGCGAAAATAAATAACATTGATATCTCTAGAAGGCTTGACCGAGGCATGATCGATAAACTTAAAGAAGTATTCGGGGAGCATTCCTTACTTTTTTTCCAAAACAATTCATTACAGACGAGGCACAAGTAGCTTTTACCAAATACTTCGGTGTGTCCTAAAGTCCGCGCAATAGCTTTGGGATCTATCGCTAACGATCATCCTACTATGAAAAATAACATTTTGTACGAAATGTAGAACCATTCATAAAAGACAATACCAATTGAGCAAAAAGAATTGTGGGAGATCGATAAGAGGTAAATACAGAATTTCCTAGCAAGATTCGGTCATATATTTATAAACTGGCTAAGTAATCGTTTTACACCGAAGCCCGGAGAGATGGCAGAGTGGTTGAATGCACCGGTCTTGAAAACCGGCATAGGGTTAAACCTATCGGGGGTTCGAATCCCCCTCTCTCCGCCATTTAAACCAAACGAACTTTCAAAAGTAGAAGTAGTACAGCAAAAAAACGCCGCCGTTTGGTGAAGAAATTGACAGACTATTGCAACCACTCATCCTATAAGTTTTACATCGTTCGTTTCTTACCCTAGCAAGGAAACAATCATAAAAGCCGCCGATAATGGTGCGTTCTCTTCTCAACAAAGAGGTTTCCCCAATGGTAAAGATTAATCCCGATCGTCTGTTATCCGATCTGCACACTTTGCGCACATTCGGAACCTATAAAACTGGTGTCCATCGACCAACCTATTCCGCTATCGATATGAAAGCACGGCGCTGGCTGGTCGAGCGGATGATTGAAGCGGGCCTGAAGGCATCGATTGACGGCATTGGCAATGTAATAGGCAAAAGCCCTGCCCCCGGGCCAAAACTATTGCTTGGCTCCCATGTGGAAACGCAGTCGTATGGAGGCTGGCTTGATGGTGCCATGGGTGTTATTTTTGCCATCGAGATAGCTCGGGCAGTTGCCGAAGATCCAGCCTTGCAAGACTGCGGTGTCGATGCAGCCGCTTGGGCCGATGAAGAAGGCCATTACATGCCATTCATCGGGAGCCGCTCTTACATCGGCGATGTAACTGAAGCTGAAATTGACAACATTAAATGTAAGCATGACGGCACCCGACTGCGTCATGCGTTAGCAAACGCCGGCCTCGCCGGCTTGCCGCGCGCGGATCTGGAGACAGACCGCTATTTAGGCTTCCTCGAAGCACATATTGAGCAGGGACCAACCTTAGAAAGTATGGGTCAAAAAATTGGCGTCGTGACGAGTATTGTCGGCACCTGGCAATATGAGATTGTAGCTGAAGGCATTCAAAATCATGCCGGCACAACAGCAATGTCGCTGCGCCGTGATGCTGGCCGTGCATTGATCAAACTAGCCCATTCGATTGACCAGCGCTTCACCGAAATCGCGGCTAAACGATCGGTTTGGACTATCGGTGATCTTCGCTTTGAGCCGGGAAAACCGGCGATCGTGCCTGGCCGGGCCCGAATGTTATTTCAATTCCGCGACTCAAACCTCCACCAACTTGCCAGCTTTGCGGCTGCTTTTGATGATTTAGTTGCCGCAGTCGCTGCCGACGATCCATGCAGTATTACTGCCAAACAGCTATCTGCTAGCAACCCATCACTGATGCACCCCAGGTTTCAAGATGCACTTTCGACAGCTGCCGAAAAGCATGTGCCTGGCTTGCATCAACGCATGCCAAGTGGCGCTGGCCATGATGCCCAGATATTAGCCAGTGTAATGCCAGCGGGCATGATGTTTATACCGAGCATTGGGGGAATTAGCCATCATTGGAGCGAAAACAGTCATGAATCTGACATCGTCATTGGCGGCCAGGTTCTGGCCTGCGCTGTGGGTGACATCCTTGCCAACGGACACACATGAGCCGGTCAGATTTTCTCAAATCTTATATCTTGGGCTCCGTGCCAAAGGGTCATGGGCCCAAGCTCCGACAGCTTTTGAAGACCCTCGGTAATGGTCAAAAATGGATTACCTGCCAATTGCCCTGCTTTGCTGGCAAAACACGTCGGCCCATAGGACATTAAGATTTCAGTTTCGCTTACGCCCCCTGGGTAAAGGATAATTTCGCCTGGTGCCGGATGGCTGGTTGCATCTTCGAACCCGACGCCAAAATTAAGATCACCAAGGGGAATCCAAACGGCCTCGCCGCTCCAGCGGACATGCACAATCTTGCTGACAAATGGCATTGCCGCTTCAAAGGCCTTGCAGGTCGCCGGCGTCCGTTCATGCTCAAAGCGGGCTTTGAAAGAAAACGGTCCGGCAGTGATCAAGACATGCGACATCGGCTTTTCCTTACACCAAAACGATTCTGCAGATTATAGGTCGACAGATCCCTCAGTGCGAGCAAAAGCACGGTGAGTCAATGGGATTCTTTAGTTCGCTCTTATTCCACCGGTTAACAAAGCAAGCAAACCGAACTAGCAAGAAAGGTTTTGTCTGCGTGTATCAGGTGTATCAACCGTAATCAGTGAAAAAACAGAGATTATAAAACGTGTGAAGGCCAACTAGTATCCCGCGCCTACGCCGGCTTTGTGCCTTTAATCTGTACTCGGTGCATTAATCGGTATTCTCCAGGGTAATCATTAAGGGCTGCATGCTGACAACAGCGATTGTCCCAAAAGGCAATTGACCCTTTTTGCCACTTAAAGCGGCACGTGAAATCATCTTGCGTTGAGTGTTCGTAGAGCAAATGTAATAAATCCTGGCTTTCAGAGACACTCAGACCCTCAATAGATTCAGTATGAGTTAAATTTACATAAAGAGCCTTCTTTTTTGTTTCAGGGTGTGTGCGGACAATTGGATGCGTTGACCACGCATCGGAGTAACCAGCCGATACAACCTCTTCGCCTCTCTCAGGGATGCGATTATTCTTTAATGTGTTATGAATACGCCCGTTCGCATGAATCGCATTCAGAGAATTTATTTTTTCCTTAATGTCATCGGGGAGCGTCTCATACGCAATATACTGGTTAGCAAATAGTGTATCACCACCCTTATTAGGAACCTCTAATGCATACAAAATTGACCCTAAAGAAGGAATTGGAAGATGGCTTGTATCGGAGTGCCACTCCCAACCAAAGTTAATCACATCTTCTGGTTTTTTCTCGACTACCAATAACTCAGGGTACATGCCTGGGTATTGACGGTGTGGTGGTAGCGGTTGCAGCTCGCCAAAATACCGCCCTACCCTCATAAGATCAGCGTCTGTTAAACTTTGATCACGGAAGAAAATCACACAATGATCCAAAAATGCTTTACGAATTTCAGAAACAGTTTGAGGTTCGATAGGCCTTGATAAATCTACTCCACTGATCTCAGCGCCAATTGCATCTGAGGCTTTACTTATTTCTATGGACACATCACCCCCCCTTTGAACCGCCTATAAGTGCTACGTTACCGTGCAGGTGTAAAATCTGGGCTTTCATCCCTGCATCATCAAACCATTCTATGTAATCATCCAAACGCCCAGGCCTATTATTTGGCATTATATCTGCTTCGTAAGCGTCAAAACTCTCCGCTGAGCGCATGCCTCGGCCATAAACTCTGTCAATCCTGTTCCAAATAGACTTCTGTAGAGGAAAGAAGTTTTTCTCGGTAAGGCGAAGTCGGTCATAAAGAAAGAAAAACCCCTCAGGAGACAAACGTTTTGAAGCGAAAGAGATTACATCACTTTTGGCGCTATCAGGTAAATCGTGAAAAGTTAAAGCTGTGATGATAAATTGATAATGTAGATCCGGAATTTTAATCTCTTCAATTTCTTCAAGGTTGCCAACAAACCAAGCAGTCCTCTCTTTGTGAGCGATAAGATTAGTTTTAGCTTCCGCTATTGACTCTGTTTTAAGATCAACGCCAGTTAGGTAAAGATCACTGCGCTTATTGAGTATCAGCGATGCAACGTAACCAGTTCCACAACCAAGATCGAGCACACGATCATTTGGTTTTGCCTGGTCTGTGATCATAGTTGCTAAAATATCTAATTGTTCTGCCCTTGTCGGGTGACTGCCAATTGGGTCATCCATGAAACAACATGATCCTTTTCCTTTTGTTTAAATTCATTTGTCGCTAAGAACGCCGAGCGCATCGGTAAGCAGTTTAACCACTAAAAACCAAATATTGTTATCTCTATCCTAATCATTAATCTTTTTATCAAAGCTGAATGGATACGGCAGATTAATTATGCGTTCTTGTGGCTCATACCAGCCCTGTGGCGCATGATCTGATGTGTGCAAATAACACTTAAGAGTTGCCTCTTGAGAACCCTCAGTGAAAGTTAGCAATCTACTCATTGGTGTACCCGTTCGTAAGGGCTGGCCTTCCTGGGTGAAATTTTGGTCAAAACTACCGTGGTGCCGTGTGAGAGCAGCGGCGTTACAAAATGTTGTACCCCAGCGTTCTTCAACAAGACTTTTATCTCCATAACAATCATCTGGGTGGGTGTGAGTATGACCACCGAACCAAAAAGAGAGCTTGCCGACGTTATTTTTGAATACATCCTCGAATTGGTCCGTATTAATATCATCACCAACAAAATAAAGGTAAGAGGCACCTTCGGCATCATCATAACGCTTGTGGTAACCGCCATTAACACCCTCAAATGGCGCTGTTGCCGTGGTCGTATCCCGGAGGAGATGATGTGCACATGTAATCATTATCTGGTCATCATTATTTTCTACCGCACTCCGCCACCAAGCAAATGTCTCATCAGTAATTGCACCCGCGGGCCAACCGCCTTTTTCCGCACGACCTTGGGGCGGGCCGCCATCATTCCGATCACCCATCATAAGCACGGAGACATTTCCAATATTGAACCGATACCGTTCCCATGTACCAGCAACCGGATAAGGCCTCTCTTCATTTTTCACACCGGACGTATCGGGACTTTCACCCGCCGGATCAATATATTTACGAAACCACCATTGAGTCTTTTCATTCGGCCCACTCGCATCGATATTGCCAGCAATAGAATAAATCTGCGATTTAGCGTGTTTCCGTGCGGAATCGAGTTGGGCCAAAACGGCCTCAGCCTCCTTGTCTGTTGGCGGATGATGTGTCCCCACAAAATCTCCAAGATAAAGCATGATATCCCAATCAAAAGGAGGACCGCCTTCCTTGCCCCCATTTTCGCTTTGCTCAACTGCTTCTGCAAAACTACGCCGGTTATGAAGTAGGTCACTATGCACATGCGCACATGATGCAATCCAAATGTTGAGTGTTTGTTTGCTCTCTGGCATGGATCCCCCCAAATGCTGTATCCTACCCTACTAGCTATTCACACCTTAAATGTACTATGGCTGGAACGTTTCATTATGATCCACTAAACTAGGAATAAGCAATATAGCACAAGGATTATTGGTTAGTCGGTAATAACACTAAGTGATAAAATAATTAGACGAAGATTTTTTTACTAAAATTCACAAAATATCTGAATTGGCAAAATGCAAACATGAAAAAAATATTCACGACACTCTGTTTCACCACAACCGTGTTTCTTTCAAGCACAAGTGCCAGTTGGAGTGGTGACTTCTTTAAAGGCGTTGCGGCCTACAAAGCAGGGAATTATGCGATTGCCTTGCAAGAATGGAAACCATTGGCTGAGAGGGGTCACGTTTCCGCCCAATATAATCTCAGTCTTATGTATGCCCTAGGACACGGTATTATACAGGACCATGTATATGCTCATTTATGGTCTAATATAGCCGCGTCGTCAGGACACAAAAATGCCACCGCAAATAGGGACGTGATCGCCGAACGAATGACCGCGTCTCAACTTGAGAAAGCACAGGAGCTCGCACGCGAATGTGTGAGAAAAAACTACAAAGGGTGCTAAAAATAATACTGCCTTAAATGTTATCGTAAAAAAACCATCTACTTCAGCCCATTTTCTAAGAACGTTCTTATTTTGCCAACATTCGTCTCCGCGACCAGCCGACCAACCTCTTTCCCGTCTCTTATAAGCACAAGAGTGGACCTCCGAGGAATATTACGACTAGTCGTAACAGGGTCTGACTGGAAAGAATCCCAGTCGATAAGGATGAATTGTATAGTTTTATTGTACTTCGGATAGCTCTCACGGAGCTCTTTAACCGCGCTTTTTTGCTGCGCGCAGGTTCCTCACCATGTAGACAAATAACCGAGAAGAACAGTATCGCCTTTGGCTACGGCCGCTTTTACAACGCCCGGCTTATAAGCGATCCAATCAGTTTTTGCGTGCACCACCGCTGATCCGACTATCAGGGAAATACACAATGTCACCATTTTAAAAAACTTTTTGCTCATAGTATTACTCCGCCAGTCTTAATATTTAATTAACTCATTTTGGACCACTCGTCACAGAAAAGTTGTACTAATGGTGAGAATAAAGAAATAGATACCACAGAATTATGGACGACAGGGTCGAATGCGCTTTTCTCTCTCCGGTTATTTAAAAAATATCTCGTTCCCGAAACATTGGAGTATTACAAAAAATTACACGTTAACTTCGATTCCTGTTTACAGGCCCATGCAAAGTCAGAACATACCATGCGAACAGCTGAATATTATAACTAAGATACATCCATGTAGTAACCCAAGCCATAAGTTTTCGTTTTCTTTAATTTGTGTGTTGGAAGGCTGTCCCCTCCTTCTAACAATGACAGTTCTAATTTGGTGCCTCTCATGGAACCCGACTGCCGCAACTGAGAGGGCGGAACGCTTCTTTGAAAATGGGACCGCCTTTTGGGCAATCGCTGAAGGCCCACTAGCTGGACGCGTCGCGTGGGCTTTTGACAGACCTGGGAACGAGTCCGATCCTAAAAATCTCTTGTTGTCGCGAATAGCGACATCGCAACAAATTGAATGGGCGAGTTATAAGCCAACTCATAAAGACATAGTTGAGACATTGACATCACACCTCGGTGCATCCGGCGCCTTTGACGGTAATTATTGTACAAGCATATGCTCTCAGGTTTTTGATGACACTCCTAATGTGAAGCCAATCATGCTTGATGTTTATAAACCTAACAGAAAACGCAAGTGGTTTGTGATGCATCATAAATTTGTTGTTCTGAGAAGTAAGCAGGGAGACGGTGTTTTAACGGGCAGCTTCAATTGGACGGAACGTGCGACGGATCTCAACTTCGAAAACTTGATCTATGTGAAAAGTACAAAGCTTGCCAATGCTTATTCAAAAGTCTTCCGTAAATTACCAACGCGTCTTTCAATTGAAGTAGCCGACGGATATTTTTCTGCTGGTTTTAATGATGCCGGAATAGAATTGATTAAACGATCAATTGCGGCAGCTCAAAAAAGGATTTTGGTTGCTGTATGGAGCATAAGTGTTGCATCCAAACGGTATCCTAATCCAATTTATGATGCCTTAGCTAAGGCGGTTGATCGTGGGGTAGAGGTGCAAGTCATAACAGATTATCATAAGGCTAAAAAACGGAAATACCAAAAACTTGCCGTGCACTCTGTCCGTATGAGATCGAAAAAGGCACACATGCATCACAAATACATGGTGATCGATGATTTATACGTTGTTAGTGGAAGCTACAATTTTGTGACTAAATCTGTTTTGGGAAACCATGAAAATGTAGTCGTTATCAAAAGCCCGGCAATGGCCTCCTCTTTTTCGAACCAGTGGAACAAAATGCGGAATTACAAAAAACCATAAAGCATTACTCAGCCGTCAATATAAGATATGCACAACGCTCAACAATTATGGTTACTTGATAATGTGCGTCATAAAGAGGAACATTTGATATCTTCATTTATGATCCTGCATGAGAAGAAGCGATTTTCTTCTCCATGCCCGGCAACTCTAACGCTCCGGAGATATTGTTTCTTATGCCGCAAGTAAATGCAAAACGTGTATTGGAGAACCTTTACGCCCTTAGGGAGATTGGAAAATACAAAACTGGCGTTCACCGCCCCACACTCTCTGATGACGATATGAAAACGCGGTACTGGCTTAAAGAGGAGCTTGTGAAGCTTGGTTATGATGTTCATATCGATGGTGTTGCTAATGTGATTGGGTATTCGCCGACACCCGGCAAAAAACTACTTTGTGGTTCTCATCTAGAAACACAGAATCATGCTGGCTGGTTGGATGGAGCACTCGGTGTTGTATATGCGCTTGAAGCTGCAAGGCACCTGACAGAATACAATAAAGCCGATGTTGGGGTGGATGTGATGGCCTTTGCTGATGAGGAAGGACACTTTGGGGAACTTATTGGGAGCAACTCGCTAGTTGGCAATCTGACTGACGAAATGTTGGATAAAGCACGTAATCGCACAGACGGAACACCCCTGCGTGAGGCCCTGGCTAGGGTGGGACTTGCAGCAGCACCCAGGACCCTCATTGACAGGGAGCGCTATGTTGGCATGTTTGAGGCTCATATTGAACAAGGAAGTTCATTAGAGGCTGATGGAAATTTAATTGGAATTGTAACTAGTATTGTCGGAAATTGGAAATTTCGGATAACTGCGTCTGGGGTGCAAAACCATGCCGGCACAACGCGAATGGATATGCGTAAAGATGCAGGTGCAGCTCTGATGCGCATTTATAATCAAATTGAACAAGAATTTCCATTGCATGCAGGATCGAGAACTGTGTGGACCATCGGTAGAATTACGCTCTATCCAGGCGCACCAAGCATCGTACCGGGAACAGCTGAAATGCTGTTTCAATTTCGTGACGCAGATGAAAATATCCTAAAAAATCTTCAGTCAGTGCTCAAGAAAATTGTTCAGGCTGAGGATCGGATTGGTCCCTGTGAAATTTCTATAGAGATGCGGGGGCGAAGCAATCCGGCTTTAATGGATGAGACAATGCAACGTGACATTGAAGCCGCAGCCGAGATCTCTGCCCCTAGAAAACATGTGAAAATGCCAAGCGGCGCTGGTCATGATGCGAGAACGATTGCTCAGGTATTACCTGCGGCGATGATGTTTATCCCAAGTATTGGAGGAATAAGCCATCACTACAAAGAAAACACGTCAGATGAAGATATAGCGCTTGGAGCCCAGGTGTATGTTGATGCTGTCACACGTATCCTTGCTCGCTAACTATGAATAACCAGATGTTGAGCAGCAAATATCTTCCAAACTTTATTTTGAAAACCCGGAAGCCCCCTCCCCTGAACAAAAACTTTTTCACCGGGTACTACATTAAAATGAGAAAACTCACGTACCTGCTTTGTATCATACCTAGTTTGATTCTGGGAAGTATCAGCGTAGTTGCAGGGAAGGAAATGATTTATCCTTCATGCCAAAAAAACTTGGACAACATTGACATCCAAAAACTATGTTTGGAAAAATATTTCGTTTTTCAGGGACGTCCTATTCATCCAAAAATAATCCAAGATTTCATGACTTGGTTGTCTGATAGTGGAGACCAAGTAGTGGCGATAAACCTTGAGGACTCACAGGGCGCAGATAGGTATTGTTGTGACGCCGATGTTACTCTTCATGTAAATACAGATGGTAAAACCTCTGTGAAAGCTGATCGCAGCGAGGGTGGCTGGATAGCGTACATATTTCATGGCAGAACAAGTGATGGCTTGTATTTTCTAGAGGTAAGCGAAAGCAGCGGAGGTTCTGGAGTATTTGGAACGCTTTTGATCTTAAAAATAACTGAAGAGTTTTATTTTAAGAGAAAAACAATGCAAAATTTTGTCAGTTCTTTGAGGCCAAAAATCGACAAATCACACAGAAAAAGGCTTCACCTCAAGAAAATCGCCACAGTTTTGTTGGGTGACCGTCAAGCCCACAAAATTCAGATAATTGATGATTCTCTTGTCATAAATAGAAAGAAGATTATCATCCCGAGCATGTAGAGCACCAACAAGATAAAAACGTTTGTGAGGTACTTTGGCCCATGCACTTCAAACAAGGTTTGATTTAGTTTAACATCAAGACTATTTGTCGGGGAAAGCAGAGTAAACGTAAGGGAGCATTTTTTAATGCAACGATTAAGCAAACCTATTTCAATAGCAATATTACTATTGTTTATCGCTTCATGTGCGAACCGTGCATCTTCGGTACCGCCGGTAGCCGTGCCATCCGCGAACTATAAGGGTCTGTCTTGCGCAGAGACGAAAGTAATGTTGGACCAAAAAACCAAAGCAAAAAACGCTTTATTGAAACAACAAAATAATGCGGCTGTAGCTGATGCAGTATTTGTCACATTAACTCTTTTACCGTTAGGTAGTGTTTTTGGTGCCGATAAAGAGGGGGAATTAGCACAAGCAAAAGGTGAAGTTTTAGCACTTCAAGGTGCTGTTTCAATAAACTGTAATAAATGATCGGAAATTTGATTTCACAAAAATACCAACCTTAGCATTTGTAGATCCTAGAATGTCAGCTAGTTTAAGTAGTGTCTGCAACTAAGAAATAGCGACCGTAACGATTAAAATATTATTCGATTTATGTACAATCTTCTGGAGCTTTCTTATTTAGTAAGAGATTGAAAGGTCGGGATTCCCGCCTCATAACTGTATTGCGGTATATCGGTTAGACACAGGCTTTTACAAATTTTCCTATGAGGGGAGGAAAACTTGTCCCTTCATTATTCTTCGCGCTGTACGACCTAATGTTGCGCGCTTTACCATGTATTCATTGCCCTCCACTTCGACCTGTGTTTCGGTTTCGATAACACCTGCGGGATGACCAATCCGCACAGTTTTATTCTCCAACGTTTCAGGTCTGCAGACCTCATTAACGATTGTGCCCGGAAGTCTGCTTGCCACGCCGGTACAAACTGTGCTGGTTCCAGCATAAGTCTTGTGCATTTGCTGCATAAACATCAAGCGGGAGACAAAGTCACACTCATGGGCCATGACCGTGCCGCCGCCAATTACATTTTCATAGTCCCGGGCCACGCCGATCATACCAATCAAGGGCGTGGCGGGGCTCTCTTCTTTACTATACTGAGGCCCCTTAATCATACCCATAATAGCTGCCCCATATCCGCGAATATTTTCTAATTTAGCCGTCAGCCCTATATTTGCATCTATTTCAGCTGCCGTTTCGGTTCCTTTTAATCCTAAGTCAGAGGCACGCAGAAAAACATGTGCGTTTCCAATATCGACCAATGAAACCTCAATTTTCCCAACACCGGGGATATCCATTACATCGATTGGATTACCTGTTGGTAACAGGGCCCCGGCGCTAGCACCTGCCGTGTCAGAGAAATCTACCTGTATGCGCGCACCGGTCCCGGGCACCCCAGGAATGGAAAAATTTCCTACTTCAACTGGACAACCGTTTTCAACAGGGACTTCAACGTACAGCATGCGGTCTAAATTAGTATTGTAGATACGCAAAGTTGTTACCGGAGAAACAGCTTCCACCATTTTTTCCCAAATAGCGAATGCACCAACCCCCGAGGTCAAGTTACCGCACAGTGATCGATAATCAACCTCCGGTTTATCAATCTCTACCTGACCAAAAGTATAAGCAAGCTGTGCTTCGCTCGCCCTTGGGTTATCTGAGGGGGGCGGTCCAATAACACAAACCTTGCTTGTCAGAGGGTCCGCGCCGCCAAGGCCATTGATCTGGCGTTTATCTGGTGAGCCAAATATTTTAAGGATAGTTTTATCGCGTTCACTAGGATCTGAAGGCAAATCCGACTCCCTCAGATATATGCCTTTGCTCGTTCCTCCGCGAAGGATCATGCAGT
>Ga0163109_10002145_pt1 | contig 15517 bp, 13 predicted proteins | sample CRUFie1St13metaG_FD_108704 | JGI IMG/M metagenome (GOLD analysis project Ga0163109, IMG submission 108704) | Marine microbial communities from the Costa Rica Dome - CRUD Field 142mm St13 metaG | ecosystem: Environmental > Aquatic > Marine > Oceanic > Photic zone | place: Costa Rica: the Eastern... | reverse complement strand
GGTGCAAAGGCTGTGGCCGAACCCGAGAGGAGGCAAGAAAATGGAGATCTATGAAACCTTTCGCTAAGACCGCGGCACTCAAAGATCTTACAAGAAGAATTGCTATTATTAAGCGGGAAGATTGATCTAAGAGTTTAAATCTATTGTTGCTTACTCGTAAGTCAAAAACTTAAAGGCAACTTGTTAACTTCTTTACAAGAGCTCTCAATTCAAATAAAGCTAAACAAAAAAAAACGAGCATACAAGTTTGTCAGGCAAAAACCTTTACATGAGCCAGAGCCATTTTTTGGATCGTGGCTCTCCTCCCCACATTTCCACTCTAGCAATTCTGGCTGGGGTTTCAGCTATGAATATGAGTATATTCTTGCCCAGCTTACCAAGCATGGCTAAAGACTTTGATGTAGATTACGGAACTATGCAAATCTTTATTTCAGGGTACTTTTTGTCCTTAGCTTTTTTTCAGCTAATTATAGGGCCAATATCGGATAGGATTGGAAGAAAGCCGACTATGATAGCAGCTTTTCTTCTATTCACTGCATCAACTTTAATATGCGAAATAACCACAAATTTTTATGTTTTTCTATTCTTTAGAATGCTTCAAGCTGGTGTCGCTGCTGGCTTTGTTTTAGGGCGGGCAGTAATTAGAGACATTGTACCAATGGAGCATGCAGCTTCGATGATTGGCTATGTAACGATGGCTATGACAATAATGCCAATGTTAGCCCCAGCCGTGGGCGGGATTTTGGAAGAGCAGCTTAACTGGCGTTATAGTTTAAGATTAATGTATTTGATGGGAATTATCTCTCTACTGCTGATCTGGTTTGATCAGAAAGAAACTCTTAACAAAAATGAGACAGCTAGGTCAAAATTGAGTGACGATTACAAAGAGCTGTTTTTAAACAGAAATTTTTGGTTTTACGTTATCGTTATGGGCTTTTCAGTTGGGTCCTATTTTAGCTTTTTGACCGGAGCACCTGTAATATCGGCTGAATATTTTGAGTTAGCTCCATCTGTTCAAGGGTATTTGTTTGCTATACTGGGACTGGGATTTTTGTTAGGAAACTTTCTTACAGGTCGCTTTGCTATGAAAATAGGACTTACCCGCCTTATGCTTTGGGGCTGTTTTATTGCGCTTACAGGTCCATTATTGCAGTGCTTTATTTATTTAAATTTCATCTTTGGACCACTTAGTTTTTTTGCTCCAATGTTTTTGGTAGGTTTGGGCCAAGGTTTAATTGTTCCAAATGCTGCTGCAGGCATTGTGTCTGTTAACCCTAGGTTAGCAGGTAGTGCATCTGGCTTAGGCGCAACGATACAGGTTACTATAGGAGGTATTCTAGCCTATATAACAGGTTATATAATTTCTATTTTCGTAACGCCTCTACCTTTACTATTTATTCTATTTCTGACAATTGTGGTAACGCTGTTTTTTTCTTATAAATTGCATAGAAATATTTCTTGACAATAAAATAAGAAGATCTTTGTAAACCAAAGCTCGCAATTTCTAACTTGTTTCGATATTGGCTAAGTGCTGACCCTCTTGAACTAGATCACCTTCCTCCACAAGAAAGCTTTTAACAATTCCCTTTTTTTCAGCAAGAATTTCTATTTCCATTTTCATAGACTCGAGAATTAAAATTACATCTCCTTCATCGATGGTATCTCCTGCATTTTTTTCTATTCTAAATATCGTTCCTGCCGTCTCAGATATCACTTTAAAAAGCTCCATTCTTATCTCCTGTCATTGAATAAAATTTGAAATTATTTTTGATAATTTATCTGGCTGCTCAACAGCTATATCATGACCTGCATTTTCTAAAATTACCATCTTTGATGGTGGGATTGCAAATTTGTCGGCCATATTTTTTTTTAATAAAGGATCATTTTTCCCACATACAAAGAGTGTAGGTATAACAATATTTTTTAAGTCTTTGGAAACATTGAACTGGGCCATTTCTTTGGCCATCCCGAAATAATGTCCATGGGAACAGCTGCAAATTACTTTGGCTCTTTGAAAAAACCAGCTATCCTTTTTTCTGTGCCAAAAATTATTTCGCTTCCTTAATAATTTTTTCAATAATGGGATGTTTTTATTCAAACGGAAGATATCACGTTTTCGCGCAAAATCTTTGTCTGCTTTATATCCTGAAGAAGGTATTGGTGCCAATAATATTAAGCGTTTTACTCTTTTTGGGTAACTTATTGCTAGTTGAAACCCTAGTCCACCTCCCATGCTGTGTCCGATGTAATTAAAGCTATTTATTTTTAAATAATCCATCAAGTTAACAACATCATCGGCATGGGAGTTTAGAGAGTAGCCTTCTCGTGTATGCTGAGACCTTCCAACGCCGCGGCTTTCCATGCTGATAAGGCGGTGTTGTTTTTCCAGTTTAGAGCCGAGGGGTTGCAAATTTTTTTCAGAAGCAGTATGCCCGTGGTGAAGCACTGTTGCTTCTCCTCGGGGGCCTCTATCTTGATACCATATATTCGCTTCTCTTATATAAGCAAATGCCATAAGACAACCGGTAGTAGGATTATGAAATTTTTAATGACACAATGTTACTAGCTGCCAATACCCCGAAATTTTGGTGGACGTTTCTCCATAAAGCTGTTTACACCCTCTTTGAAATCAAACTCCTCAAAACTTGCAAACATCTGTTCGTTTGCCTCTTTAAGAGATTCAATAAATGTTTGGCTGTAGCCAGCTCTTATTTGCCTCTTCATTATTGCTAATGATCTTGGAGAAGTTTTAAGAGCCATATTTTCTGCATAATTGTTGACATAACTGGTGAGTTCCTCAGAGGATAAGCTCCTATTTACTAAGCCCATGGATTCAGCTTCATCACCCTTAAAGATCCTGGCAGTTAATAACAAATCTAAAGCGTTAGCTTCCCCAATAAGTCTTGGCAGCATCCAAGCGATACCATGTTCTGCAATAAGTCCACGAGACGCAAAAGCAGTTGTGAGCTTGGCATCCTGATTTACAAATCGTAAATCGGCATAGAGAGTGAATATTAAACCTATTCCTGCACAAGCGCCATTAATCATTGCAATAATTGGTTTAGGACAATTATACATGTAGGCGAAGCGTCCTTCGAAGTCATCAATAATGTCTGGTCCTAAACCTTTATCAGCTTGATATGGTTTTATTTCCATATCAACTTCAATTGGCTTGGCCCCACTCCCATCAGCTCTATTTTTTAGGCCACCCATGTCCGCGCCCGCACAAAAACCTCTGCCAGCCCCAGTAACTATAATGCAGCGGCATTCTTTATTTTGTCCGGCTATTTCAATTGCACTTTTCACTTCATTTCCCATTGTTGGGGTCCATGCATTTAGTTTATCGGGTCTATTTAACGTAATCGTAGTAACTCCCTTATCAGTATTAACCAAAATTTCTTGAAAATTCATGAGATACTCCCTAATTTATAAAAAGCTGATACTTGTCAGGGTATAAATAGGAAGTTCGTAAGTCAATATTCATAAATATTTTAACGTGTTAAAAATTAATTTTATGTATTGTTTAGTTTAAATTTTAGTAAGCGCGCTAACAAAAAGTTATAGAAAGTAGAAATCTGAGATGGTTAATAATAATGATCCAATTGAAAAATTTATATCTGCGTCTGTGGAGTTATCTTATGAAACCCCAAATGTTAAATTTGATGGCCCACTAATCGAAGTAGATAAAGTTGGCATCATAGGTGCTGGTACTATGGGTGGTGGTATCGCAATGAATTTTGCAAATATTGGTACGACTGTGAAAATAGTAGAAAATTCTTCTGAAAATTTAGAGAAAGGTCTCAAAAGAGTGAGAGAAAATTATCAAAGAAGTGTTAACAGGGGGAGATTTTCTCAAGAAGAGTTAGAGAATCGAATGCACCTGATAGAAGGCGTAAGTAGCTTAGAAGAATTAGAAGACTGTAATTTGATAATTGAAGCTGCATTTGAAGAATTAGAGGTGAAAACAAACCTATTCCAAAAAATAGATAAGATTGCTCAACCTGGCGCGATATTAGCTACCAATACATCAGGATTAGATATTAACGAGATTGCAAAAGCTACAAATAGACCAGAAAGTGTCATTGGTCTTCATTTCTTCTCGCCTGCAAATGTCATGAGGCTTCTAGAAATTGTTCAGGGAAGGGAAACTGATCCAATTACGGTGAGATCTTGTATGAATATTGCCCATAAAATAAATAAGATACCCGTGTTAGTGGGTGTGTGTCACGGATTTGTAGGAAATAGAATACTATGGGCTAGAACAAGGCAAGCGCATAGGCTTTTGGGTAAAGGAGTAATGCCTTGGGACGTTGATGGGGCATTAAACATGTTTGGTTTTAAAATGGGCCCCTTCCAAATGTCTGATTTGGCTGGACTCGACCTTGGTTGGTCCAAGGGTAGTAAAACGCAATATCCCGTGAAGGATGCACTTTGTGAAATGGGAAGAAGAGGGCAAAAGACTGGAAAGGGTTATTACGATTATGATGAAAACAGAGTAGGGTCTCCTTCAATGGAAACTGAAGAAGTTATAGCGAAATTAAATGGTGGCAAAAGAGTAAATTTTTCGAAAGAAGAAATAACCGAGATGTTGATATTTCCCATGATTAATGAGGCTGTAAAAGTTCTTGAAGAAAACAAAGCACAGCGACCATCCGATATTGATGTCATATGGCTATTTGGATATGGTTGGCCAAAAGATAAAGGCGGTCTGATGTACTATGCAGATACCATTGGAGCAAAGAGTATATTGAAATGTTTACAAAAATTGGCTGAAGATGATCACGAATTGGTCATTTCTGATCTGCTTATAAAAATGGCTCAAAATGATGATAAGTTTCTTGATATTAACACGGGAGGGCTAATAGCTACTTGAGGGTGGAGTGATGTCTTATAAGTTCGTCAAAGTAGAAAAAGAGCAAAAGGTTCTTACTGTCACTATTAATCGCCCGGAGGTGTTAAACGCTATGCATGCCCCGTTTCATTTAGAAATGGAACAGATATGGGATGACTTTAGTAGTGATCCTAATTTGTGGGTTGGAATTATAACAGGTTCTGGTGTTAAGGCGTTTTCTACCGGAAATGATCTTAAGTATACTGCTGGTGGCGGTCAGGGCTATAAGAATAAATCAGGAGCTGGTGGTCTCACAACTAGGTTAAATTTAGAAAAACCGATTATTGCGGCGGTAAATGGGTATGCATTGGGTGGAGGTTTTGAGATAGCTCTAGCGTGCGATATTATTATAGCCTCAAAAAATGCAATATTTGCATTACCGGAGGTTCGAGTCGGTTTAATAGCTGGAGCTGGTGGAATACAAAGGTTAATAAGACAAGTTGGTAGAGCGTCAGCATTGGAAATGATATACACTGGACGCCATGTTAAGGCCGATGAAGCACTTAGGTTAGGAATTGTAGCAAAGGTTGTAGAGCAAAAAGAACTTATAAAATGTGCAAAAAAATTGGCTAAACAAATAATAGCTGTTTCGCCTTCCTCTGTTAAAGCAACTAAGAAAGTCATAAATTCAATGGATAGAGACGCAAGACTTGAGGAAAGCTTAGCATTTACCAGAGATGTAGTCAGTACTTTGAAAAATACTGATGATTTTAAAGAAGGTGTTAATGCGTTTGTCGAGAAAAGGAAGCCCGTTTGGAAAAACTGTTAATTTGAGGAGAAAAAGATGCCAAAAGATACGATTTCATCAAGTTTCGTTGATATGAATAATTTAGAAATGTCAAATGAAGTCAAACCATTATTTGATAAAGTGGTTAAACACATAAAAGAAAACGTCGATCCAATTTCTGACGAATTTTATAAGCTTGCAGAAGAAAATGAAAATCGTTGGCATTTAAATGAGCGGCAGTTGGAGCTACTTGAGGGAGCAAAAAATAAAGCAAAGGAGTCGGGTTTGTGGAATTTCTTCTTGCCAAATGCAGAGACAGGTGAGGGTCTTTCTAATCTTGATTATGCTTACATTGCAGCCGAATTAGGAAAAAATCCATTAGCATCGGAAACTCTTAATTGTTCTGCCCCAGACACAGGGAATATGGAGGTATTAGAAAGAGTGGGCACACCCGAGCAAAAAGAAAAATGGCTTAAGCCACTTTTAAATGGCGAAATAAGATCATGCTATGGAATGACAGAGCCCGCAGTAGCATCTTCTGATGCGAAAAATATCTCAACCTCTGCTAGGCTTGTAGGGAATGAATGGGTAATAAATGGAGAAAAATATTACATATCCGGAGCTGGAGACTCTCGTTGTAAAATCATGATCTGTATGGTTAAAACTAATCCTGACGCCGAGCCCTTCAGGCAGCAGTCACAAATTCTTATTCCTCTAGATACTCCCGGATTAGAGATTGTTCAGCCCATGACTGTATTTGGTCAGGATGAAGCTCCAAAAGGGCATATGCACATTCGAATGACTAATGTGAAAGTGCCGAAAGAGAATGTTCTTTGGGGAGAAGGAAAAGGGTTTGAGATATCGCAAGTACGACTTGGCCCCGGTAGAATTCATCACTGCATGCGATCTATAGGCCAGGCAGAAAAGGCCTTGGACCTACTAATAAACCGTGGTTTATCAAGAAAAGCTTTTGGTAAAAATATAATTAATTTGGGTAAGAATATGGAAACAATTTCCAGATCACGTATCGAAATTGAAGCAATGAGGCTTATGGTTTTAAAAGCAGCAAAGGCAATGGATGTTTTGGGTAATAAGGAGGCAAGGGTATGGATTTCTATGGTTAAAGCAATGGTGCCTGAGAAAGCTTGTAAAATAATTGATGACGCTATACAAATTCATGGGGCAACGGGGGTTTCTCAATGGTCACCATTACCTGGAATGTATGTTAAACAACGAATTCTAAGACTTGCTGATGGCCCAGATGAGGTTCATCATCACGTAGTAGCCAGAGCAGAAGTGAATTCTTACGAACTATCAAACGTAAGGAAAGTGGCGTCTAATGAGAAATGAGTTATTTAATCTTAGCGACAAAAGGGTATTAATAACTGGAGCATCCAAAGGCATGGGTAAAGCTATGGCAACTGCACTGTTGGGCTATGGCGCACATGTAGTTATTTCGTCGAGGAAACAGGAACAATTAGAGGCCTGCGCTCAGGAACTTAAGGAGTCAACTGGAAATGATAAAGTATATCCATATGCTTTTAACATGAGTAATGAAAACGAGATGAGTAGTCTTACAGATTTCGCCTTTGACCGTTTAGGATATATAGACGTAATTGTTGGCAATGCCGGTGTCAATCCATACTATGGTTCAATAGAGGAGATCTCATCAGATGCATATCAAAAAATAATGAATACAAACGTTTATGCCAATCTCAAACTAGTAAATCTTATAAGTCCTAGTATGCGAAAGAGGGGAAATGGCTCTATTATTTTTACGTCAAGTATCGGAGCGTTTAAGCCGTCAACTGGTTTAGGTGCATACAACATGTCAAAACTATCTCTTTTAGGTTTGACGCGTAACCTTGCCGCTGAATTAGGCCCATTTGGGATTAGGGTAAATTCTATTTGCCCTGGTTTAATAAAGACAGATTTTGCTAAAGCAATTTGGGACTCACCTGAAGGTGAGAAAAGAGCGAAGTCTGATATTCCGCTTGGTAGATTAGGTGAAATAGATGATTTTAAAGGAATTGCTGTCTATTTAGCTTCTGACGCTAGTAGTTACATGACAGGCCAAGCACTTACTATTTGTGGTGGAAGTAATATGTGGACTTAAATTATATAAAATATTCGAGCTTTTTTAATAAGTCTGGAAAACTATCCACGTCGATTGTGTATCTATCATTTTTTATTTCGGCAACCTTATGCGGATCTTCACCCCCCCATTCTTTATTACGCCTTACCAAAGCAGTGTTAAAACCTACTTTCTCTGCAGCATTGAGGTCCAGTGGGTGACAAGCAACCATCATTATTTCTGAAGGGTCTAATTGCAAATATTTGGAGACAGTCTTGTAGGAATCAGGAAGTAGTTTATATTTTTGGATACCTTCGCATGAAAAAATAGCATCCCATGAAAGTCCGTTTTTCCGTGAAGTTTCAATTACCATTCTGTAGCTCAATACAGTGAATGAACAGACAATAAAATTCTCTCTTATTTTTGGTAAAGTAGTGGGGAAATCGTCCCAACATTTAAATGAATAAGGTACTGTTTTGGTAATAAACTCTTTATCTTCCTCGGTGAATTTACCCAGATCCTCATCAAGAATTATTTTTTCAAGACATGCAAGGTGAGCACCATCAATATTGAATGCAGGAGGATCAACTTCGCCTAAATTTGTGACTTTTATTAATGAACATTTTCTAAGCTTATTAGTTAGTGAAGCCCAGTCTTTATCGTATTCATACTTTTTTCCAACCTTCTTGAAAGCATTTAAAAATCCAGTATGCCAATCGAGTATTGTACCCCCGGTATCAAATGTAATAGCCTTAATTTTTCCAATTGTATTCATCAGTTTTCTCAAATTATTTATGTTATGGCAAAAATAAAAACCTAGACGTTCCTACCTGTCTTTTTAAGACACGTTGTGATTGCTCTAAAAACGAGCAAATATGACTTCTTGTTTCCCTTGGATCTATAATATTTTGACCGGTAGTCTCAGCTGTCCTAAAAGGAGACGTTATATTTTTTAGCCTGGTCTCTATTTCGATTTTTTTTGCTTCAGGGTCGCTGGCTTTTTCTATTTCACTCTTATAGGCGGCAGTAACTCCGCCTGAAATGTGCATTGAACCCCAGTTTGATGAAGGCCAGCATATTCGTTTAAACATTCCTGTAGGTCGATGACTACACTGTCCTGCAACACCATATACCTTGGAGATTACAACTGTAAATATGGGCATTTTTGAAAGGCAAATAGTAGACATCAATCTAGCTCCAGCCCTCTCAATTCCCTGCTTTTCGGATTCTAAACCAACTAGAAACCCTGGTTCATCGGCAAGCATGACAACAGGAATATTGAAAATGTCACACACTTGTAAAAATCTGTTGACCTTTGAGCCACCTGTTACATCAGTTGAACCTCCCAAAAAACGGGGATTATTTGCTACAATACCAGCAGAAAATCCGTTAAATCGAGCAAAACCAGTAATGCGTGATTTACCATAAAATGGTGAAATTTCAAAAAAAGAGCCCGTATCACATATCAAGGCTATAATTTTTTTCATGTCATATGTTTTACGTCTGTCACGAGGAATTATTGAAAGCAGTTCTTCCTCTTTTCTGCCAGGGCTGTCAATAGGATCAGCTCTATCGGCGATCTCATATTTTGAAGAAGGGAGATAACTTAACCATTTATTGACTTGTTCAAATGCGTCATCTTCATTCTCTGCGAGATTATCTATACAGCCACTAATTTTCGTATGAATGGCTGAGCCACCAAGCGCTTCTTTATCTATCTCATATCCTAATGCTGCCTTAACCACTGGCGGTCCCCCAGGAAAAATTTGACTTATTCCTTTTACCATGACACTGAAATGTGAAAGAGGAGCTTGCACAGCTGGAAGGCCAGCTACTGATCCTAGTACTGCGGAAGCTACTGGCACTTCCTGAAGTAATTCAACTTCTGGGTTTACAAAAGAGTTTCCATCTGGCAAGTAAGTTCGTCCAATTTTTTCAAAGTTTCGTACGCTTCCACCCGCTGAGTCAAGTAATCGTATATAGGGAATTAGATTTATAAGAGCTTCTTGAGTTATGCTTTTTTCTTGTCCAAGTCCAGCTGATGCTGAACTTGCTCCTTTTCCCATTCCACCTTTGACTGTAAAGTCGCCAGCACTAAGTGCAACACGCCTGTCATTAACTAAAGCAAAGCCATCAATAGAACTTTTTGGTGTAAAGCTTGTTTGAGTATCATTCTCGTATATCGACTCACCCACAAGAGGCATAATTTCCTCAAAGGAATTTTTGTCTACAAATCTAGATATTCGCTCCCTCGCCGTTAATTTTCCTCTCTCGTTATGTTTTTTTATATTGTCTTCACCCCCCATTTTTTCAACAAGCTTACGCCTTGATTTCAATTCAGAAAGTTCCTTTTCCCAAGTCATTTATTTACTTCCATTTAAATTTTCTATTTCAATAACCAACATCGGTTTTCAGCACAAAGTGCTCTTCACTAAGGCGTTTATACTCTGAGGCAGGCGGTTCGTAATCAACAGGATGAATAGGAGACACTATTTTTCGAAATCGCATCTCTGAGTCCATTTTTCTTTTTCGAGGGTCAGTAGAGGGCACAGCACTTAAGAGAGCCTTGGTGTAGGGATGGCATGGATTGTTTAAAATTGTCTGTCTGCTTCCGATCTCTACTATTCTACCCAAATACATAACACCTATATAATGACTTACTCTCTCTACAACGGCCATATCATGACTTACAAAAAGGTAAGAGAGTTGGTACTCTGACTGTAGCTCCATTAATAAATTTAAAACGCTAGCCTGTACGGAGACATCCAAAGCGGATACTGCTTCATCTAAGATGACCAACTTAGGATTGAGAGCTAATGCTCTAGCTATTGCGACTCGTTGTCTTTGACCACCGGAAAATTCGTGGGGATAATTTGACATATGCTGAGAATTTAACCCGACCCTGAGAAATAATTCAGAAACTATTTCGTATCTTTCATCACGATCTTTATATCCATGAACCTTTAGCATCTCATCAACAATACTTCCTGCTTTTTGTCTTGGGTTCAAAGAAGCAAAGGGATCTTGAAAAACCATCTGCATGTTGGAGCGATGTTTTTTTAGCTCGTTCTTATTGAATTGGAGATAATCTTTCTTTTCAAGGAGAACCTTACCATTAGTTGGCTTTTCCAGCCTCAAGATTGATCTTCCTACTGTTGACTTCCCACACCCAGATTCCCCAACCAAAGAGAAGGTTTGACCTTTATTAATTGAGAAAGATACATCTTCTACAGCTCTTACGTTAGCAACTACTTTCCCTAAAATACCTGTAGAAATAGGAAAAATTGTTGTCAAGTTTTTCACGTCTAAAAGTTTCTCTTTCAATCCCTTTAAGGGTTTTATCTTTTTACTATTAGTTCCCGCTACAGGGATGGCTTCTGGATATGGCTTATTCTTCATATCCCCTAGCTTTGGTACAGCCGATAATAGAGCTTTAGTGTAAGGGTGTTTAGGTTTCTCAAGAATATCAAATACTGTTCCCTCTTCGACTTTTTTCCCTTCGAACATCACGACAACTCTGTCGGCAATCTGAGATACTACTGCCATGTCATGGGTGATAAAAATAATTGAACAATCAGTTTTCTTTTTAAGACTGTTTAGAAGTGATAAAATTTCAGCCTGTATGGTTACATCTAATGCAGTCGTTGGCTCGTCTGCAATTAAAATTTGTGGATCACAAGCTAGTGCTATAGCGATCATTATTCTTTGTCTCATCCCTCCGGATAACTGATGCGGATATTGATTTGCTCTCCGCATTGGTTCAGGGACTTTTACTAATTCAAGCATGTCTAATGCTCTTTTTTGCGCTGATTTTAATGAGATATTTTGGTGACGCATAACAGTTTCGGTGATTTGTGATCCAACTGTAAGAACCGGGTTTAAAGCAGTCATTGGTTCTTGAAATATTATTGAAATATCATTTCCTCTAATGGAGCGCATTTCTTTGTCCGAACAATTGTTTAGCAATTTTCCATTGAAATTTATGGAACCCCCTTTGATCTTTCCGGGTGGCTCTGGAATTAATTTTAAAATTGACATTGCGGTAACACTTTTGCCGCTACCAGACTCTCCTACAATCGCTAAAGTCTCTCCTTTTTTTAAATTCAATGAGACCTTATCTACGGCTTTATTAACACCAGTTGGTGTAGAAAACTCTGTTTCAATTTCTTGAATATCGAGCAGGAGTTTGTCTTGTGTACTAACCATTTTTTAAAAAAGTTTGATTTAAATAAAAATCAAAACACTTCCTAGCTTTAAGTTCAGTTCGAGGTTCTTAAATATATCTTGACTTTTTTATTCAAACAACAAAAACTTAAATTAAAACTGACAGTTGTCAGATTATCAATGTTGCAATCGAGAGTGATTGTAAAGCCATTGTTAAATAAAGAAAGGGGAGAATATGAACACGTTTAAAAGCTTAATGAAAATCGCTGTAAAGCCCACAACCATTGTTTTTGCAGTTGTGAGCCTACTAGCAGCACCGGTTTTTTCTGCCTGTAAATACGGAGGGCATTTAAAAGTAGCTATACCGGGCCATTTTACATCAATGGATCCTCACTTGGGACGATCAGGCTGGGATGCCTATTTGTGGCGACAATTTACTGACCATCTTGTAGATGCTGACCGGGGCTTGAATCCACGACCCATGAGCTCTTTAGCAGAGAAGTGGGAAGTGTCATCTAATCCTGATGCGTTAACACTCACTTTACGTAAAGGAATAGAGTTCCACGACGGGACGCCATTTAATGCAGAGGCGGTCAAAGCAAATATTGAGAGAATACTAGATCCGGCAAATAGCGCTACCCCAAGATCTAGCTTAGCAGTAATTCAGTCAGTTGATGTCTTGTCTGAAAATAAAGTTAGACTTAATTTATCTGGTCCCTGGGGCGCTGGTCTTTCCCAGCTAGCTGATAGAGGCGGAGCTATGAACTCACCTACAGCAATTAGTAAGTTAGGAGAAGATTATGGTGCGAAAGCAGTAGGTACGGGTCCGTTTGTCATCAAAGAAGCTGTACAAGGTAGTCATGTACATTTTGTGAGAAATGAAAACTACTGGGGCAAAGACAAAGACGGCAATAGATTGCCCTATCTCGATGAGGTAACCATTCGTCAAGTTAAGAAGTCATCGGTAAGAACCGCTGCTTTGAGATCTGGTGAGATTGATCTAGCCTATGCTTCGTTAGGCGACATTGAGGCTTTTGAAGCTGATGCGAAATTTAACACGTCCAGAATGGAAGCTGGAAAGATTAATCTGATGCTAATGTTCAATACTAAAATGTTGGACGACCCTAATCTAAGAAATGCAATAACTCATGCTATTGACCCAGCTTTTATAAATAAGGCTATTTATTTCGGTCAGAATACGGTGGCCGACTCTGGGATGTGGCTTCCTGGGGCGTGGGCTCATGATCCTTCAGTTCCAAGACCTTCGTACAATCCAGCAAAAGCCAAAGAGTTTTTGAAGAAAGCCGGTAAGCCAAATGGCTTTGAGTTTACAATGGTTACGTTTGGAGCCCGTAAACCTGAGTCTGAAGTTATGCAGGCGCAGCTTGCTCAAGTCGGTATCAAAATGAATATCGAGGTAATGAGTGGAAAGGCTGCTGGAGCGGCATTTTTCAAGGAGGGTAAATTTGCTATGTACGCTACAAGCTTTAGTAGATATCCAGAGCCTGACTGGGCTGGATCAAATGTCTATAAGAGTAGTGGCTACTATAATGCAGCCAATCTACCTAACCCTGAGCTAGATGCACTAATTGAAAAAGGTGCTGCGTTGTCAGATATAGATGAGAGGAAAAAAATCTATCGAAAAGTTGATGAGATAGTCTTGGGTCAATCAATTGTTGTTCCAATGGTTTATCAGACTTTTGTAACAGTGGCCTCTAAAAAGGTTGGGAATATCGACACTGTAAGTATGCACGATGGTAAAATGAACTTTCGTGAAGTATGTATGACTGAGTAAAATTTTCTTCCCATGGCCTACCTGGTTTATACCAGGTAGGCCAATTAAGTAAGTATTACAGTGCGTACTTTCATTTTAAAAAGATTACTTCAGATGATACCAGTGATGTTTATTATAACATTTCTGGTTTTTAGTCTATTGTGGGCAGTTCCCGGTGATCCTGTATACGCCTATGTAGGTATCGATGTTGTGCTTGACGCAGAGCAGTTGGCGTTATTAAGAGAAAAATATAACCTTAATGAACCTTTTTTGGTTCAATATTTTCTTTGGCTACAAAATGTTTTTCAGGGTGATCTTGGGCGATCAGTAGAGAGCGGATTAAAAGTATCTGAAGAGTTAATGGCGCGGGCACCTGTCACTTTTCAATTAGGTTTGTTTGCGCTTATTTTTGCAATAATTGTTTCCGTACCTGCCGGCATTTTGTCCGCCGTTTACCGTGGTAAAGCACCCGACCATGCTGCAACTTTTTTCTCTATAGGAGCTGTAGCAATCCCCGACTTTTGGCTTGGAATTGTATCAATTCTTGTTTTCAGCGTGGCGTTGGGCTGGCTTCCTACCCAGGGATATGTCAACCCATTTGAAGACCCAATACAGGGAATAAGACATCTCGTTCTTCCTTCATTCGCTCTGGGTTGTACAAGCTGTGCACTAATAATGCGTCAAACTAGGTCAGCAATGCTGGAGGTTCTTGCTCAAGACTATATTCGGACAGCGAGATCGAAGGGATTGTATGAACTGAGAATAATTTTCGTCCATGCACTTCAGAACTCACTCTTACCTGTGGTAACAATTCTCGGTCTGCAGGCTGGAAGAATTTTTGCCAGCGCGATAGTTGTCGAGACACTTTTTGGATTGCCGGGAATGGGAACTTTTGTTGTGGATGGAGTTTTAGGGAGAGATTTCCAAGTAGTCCAAGGATCCGTTTTGCTAATGGCTTTTATGGTTTTATTTTGTAACTTAATTACAGATATACTTTACGCTTGGTTAGATCCTCGTATTAAATATGAGGGATGAGATTTCTTTGGGTATTACTAAGGCAAATATAAAAAAATCGAATGCTTCTATAATTTTTTTAAAAAATTTTATCAGAATTCCAACTGCTGTTTTTGGATCCATATTTGTATTGTGCACATTTTTCAGTGCTATCTTTGCAGCATGGATTGTCCCTTATGATCCTAATGTGATGGATTATAATTTCTTACTCAGTGGTATGTCATACGAACATTGGCTAGGTACAGATCAAATGGGCCGAGATACTCTTTCAAGATTGATATATGGTTCACGTATTGCTTTGATTGTAAGCTTTGGAGCAATAATTCTATCAGTTCTAATCGGTGTTCCCTTAGGGCTTATCTCCGTCCATTTTAGAGGACCGATCGATAATATTTTAATGAGAATAATGGACGCGTTAGTTGTATTTCCGAGTTTAGTCATAGCTATAGGCCTTTCTGTAGCAATTGGAAGCTCGTTGACTACGGTAGTATTAGCCATTGGAATAGCAAATGTACCGTGGATGGCAAGAATAGTGAGAAGTCAAGGTTTAATTGTGCGAGAACAAGATTTTATCAAAGCTGCTCAGGCCGGTGGATTCAGCAATTTTAGAATTATTTTTGTGCATATACTCCCAAATAGTATTGCGCCTATAATAGTACAGAGCACTTTGGCAATGGGATACGCCGTTTTAACGGAGGCTGGCTTGGGTTTTATAGGTATTGGCGTCCAACCGCCAACACCTACGTGGGGTAACATGATACAGCAAGCTTTTCCCTTACTTGAGAAACAACCACTTTTGTCTATAGTTCCAGGGGCAATGGTTTTCGCATTAGTATTATCCTTTAATTTTATCGGTGACGCGTTAAGAGATCT
>Ga0163109_10002144_pt1 | contig 15518 bp, 13 predicted proteins | sample CRUFie1St13metaG_FD_108704 | JGI IMG/M metagenome (GOLD analysis project Ga0163109, IMG submission 108704) | Marine microbial communities from the Costa Rica Dome - CRUD Field 142mm St13 metaG | ecosystem: Environmental > Aquatic > Marine > Oceanic > Photic zone | place: Costa Rica: the Eastern... | reverse complement strand
CTTACACTCAGGTAGCGCAATACTGCGTATTGATATTCGCCTTCATGGTGCCAGCAATATTTATTTCCATCTTGATGACGGGCATTCCCATTCCGCAAATAGGATTCGGTTCCGAATTGACAGAGGCTTTTGGTGGTGGCTACTTGCTGGACAGACTAGACGGCATGAGTCAGGAACTGGGCTTCGCCGTCTACACGGAGGGGCAACGCAGTACGCGGGATGTGTTCTTTATCACTGCCGCACTGATGTTCGGTACCGCTGGCTTACCCCATGTAATCATCCGCTTCTTTACCGTGCCTAACGTCCGAGACGCGCGAAGGTCAGCAGGTTTTGCACTTATTTTCATCGCGATTCTCTACACTACCGCGCCCGCTGTTGCCGCATTTGCCCGTACTAACCTAATCAACACCGTCAGCAATGCGGAATACACTGCTATGCCGGAGTGGTTCAGCAAATGGGAGACCACCAACCTGATCTCATTCAACGACAAGAATGGTGACGGCCGCATTCAGTATGTCGGAGATCCTGAGACAAATGAGCTAGAAGTAAATCGGGATATCATGGTGCTGGCCAACCCTGAAATCGCCAACTTGCCTAACTGGGTCGTAGCGTTGGTAGCGGCAGGAGCCCTCGCTGCCGCGCTGTCCACCGCAGCTGGATTACTCTTGGTGATCTCAACCTCTGTGGCTCATGACTTGATGAAACGCAGCTTTATGCCAGATATCTCGGAAAAGCAGGAGCTGCTCTATGCCCGTATGGCAATATTTATTGCGGTGCTGGTCGCCGGCTATGTGGGGATCAATCCGCCCGCCTATGTCGCCCAGGTGGTTGCCTATGCATTCGGGCTGGCTGCCGCGTCGTTTTTTCCAGCGATTGTCCTGGGCATTTTCCAGAAAAGCATGAACAAACAGGGAGCCATTGCCGGCATGATGGCCGGTTTTCTGTTCACTGCCGGGTATATCATCTACTTTAAGAGCCTGGACCCCGCAATGGATAATGCACAGGGTTGGCTGCTCGGAATCTCACCGGAGGGTATCGGCACGTTCGGAACTCTGATCAATCTAGCAGTCGCCTGGCTGGTGGCCTCCTTCACACCGGAGCCGCCCGAGGACGTGCAGGCCATTGTTGAAGAAATCAGACTTCCCGGAGAAGCCATCCATCGCTAGTCTCTCAGCACGCAGCTTCAGCTTCTGTTCGTTCTCTCCCAGTACTCTGACACCGTGCCCTTCATTTCCTTGTGCATGAGCAGAATGCCGACCAGATTCGGCACGGTCATCAGCACGATGGTAATTAGGGATATGTTCCAAACAATCGTTGTGTCTGCAAGCGCAGCAGTGAAAAATCCGAGCACATAGACAATTCGATAAGGCAGAACGGATCTCGTACCAAACAGATAGGTCATGGCGCGATCTCCATAGTAGGACCAGGCAATCGCTGTGGAAAATGCAAACAACATCAATCCGATGGAGACAATGTATTGGCCATACTGTCCAAACAGGCCCTTGGTGAATGCCTGCGTGGTGAGCGGCACTGAATGCAGAAGCGAATCGCCGGTGACATCGACAGACAAGTCCTCCAGCTGCCCATCAATCACGTTCACGGTGCCGCTGATAAGCTCACCGTCACGCGAGTAACGTGTGTTCTCTGCCAGTGAACGGGCAGCAATCAGCGTGAACGCCTCGTTATTCTGAGGCACACCATTGCTCAGTTCAATTAGACCGCTATAACTCCCGATATCGGATTCCTCGCCACTCAGATAGGAAAATAAGCTGGCGACATCATCCGCATCAGCCTCAGTGTAGGTGCCGGTAACAAAGCTCATGTCTGCCCGTTGAAATTCGTTTTCGAACTTATCCATCCAGACACCGGAAGAAAGAATCACCAGTCCGGTAATCGTGCAAATCACGATCGTGTCAATAAACGGCTCGAGAATTGACACCATGCCCTCATCCGCAGGCTCATCAGTGCGCGCTGCGGCATGCGCAATCGGGGCCGACCCTTGACCAGCCTCATTGGAATACAGCCCACGATTTACACCCCGGTCGAATGCATACGCAAATGACGCACCTAGGAAACCGCCAGCAGCGGCTGAGCCGGAAAAGGCATTGCTGAAAATTGATAAGAATGAAGGAATAATATTTCCAATGTTTGGAATGATGACGGCGAATGCCCCGATTAGATAGATCATCGCCATTGTAGGCACTATCGCTGCTGCGACCTTTGCAATACGGGTGATCCCGCCAATGATTACGAGAGCGAGAAGGACGGAAAGCACGCTGGCTGTAATGAGGGGATCGAGATTGAACGTGCTCTCCAGCCCAGAAGCAATACTGTTGATCTGCGGAAGATTGCCTGTTCCAAATGAACTCAATACTGTGGCAACAGCGAACACAACCGCCAACCATTTCGCATTGAGCCCCTTCTCCATGTAATACATGGGGCCTCCAGCCATTGTACCGTCTGCAGTTTCATTCCTGTACTTATGTGACAGTGTGACCTCAACGAACTTGCTGGTCATCCCAAAGAAAGCGGTCATCCACATCCAAAACAAGGCGGCGGGACCACCAAGGTGCAAAGCAAGAGCTACGCCTCCGATGTTGCCGGTGCCCACAGTGCCCGAGAGAGCGGTCGCAAGGGCTTGGAAGTGGGAGGTGTCTCCCTTTGCCCCTTCCTTGTCAAATTTTCCCGTGGTGACTCCGATCGCATGTCTGAAGTAACGAATTTGCGGGAATCCGAGATATACCGTAAAAAAGATACCGGTTGCCAGCAAAAACGTCGGGAACCAGATCGCGCTGCCCAGGAAACCATCGAGATAGATTAAAAAGTCATTCACTGCGTCCACGAAAGTCCCCTGTCCTTTTTATAGATGAATCAAAAGCTGCTGATTACGCGCAGCTCTCACGCTTGCGATTCCGCTGGCTTACATTCTCGACTCAGTCTTTTGTGTTTTGTCAGTCATCGCTGATCGAAATTTTTGGCGCTACCGCCTGAATTGCGGCAATATGCGCGGCTGCAGAACCAACATTTTCAGCAAGCTCTGCATAGGCCCTGGCGACTTCCGAGTTTGGACTTGATGCTACCACAGGATCACCGCTGTCGGTTTTTTCTCTGATTTGAATGTCCAGCGGAAGTCTTCCAATAACTTCACCATCATATTCCGCTGCCAGGCGACTGCCTCCTTCAGAACCGAAAATTGCTTCGCTGTGCCCGCACTGCGAGCAGACATGCATTGCCATATTCTCAACAACACCGAGAATGGGGACACCAACCTTCTGAAACATCTCGATGCCTTTTCGGGCGTCAGCTAGCGCCACATCCTGCGGTGTCGTGACTATGACAGCGCCAGTCACCTCTGCAGACTGAGCCAGACTAAGTTGTATATCACCTGTCCCCGGCGGCATATCAACAATCAAGAAATCCAGCTCAGGCCAGGCCGTATCTGTGAGGATCTGATTGAACGCCGAAATCACCATGGGTGCACGCCACACCATGGCAGCCCTGGCATCCACCAGTACTCCCATCGAGATACATTCAACGCCATGCGCTTCGATCGGCACCAACAATCGTTGCTCCCGGACTTCAGGCCGAGTACCGGGAGCTATACCCATCATCAAGGGGACACTAGGCCCGTAAATATCAGCGTCAAGCAACCCTACGGTACAACCAAGTTGCCGCAGAGCAACTGCAAGATTGACCGCAGTAGTCGATTTTCCAACGCCGCCCTTACCCGATGCGACACAAACAATGTGCTTGATTTGCTGAAGCTTTTTCACCAATAGCCCTTCTATAAATAAACCGGAGATTGCAGACTTAGCCACGCCGGAATTATCAGTGATTAACCGCGAAAAATAAAATAGTCATGACACGAAGTGATCAGGCTCGATAGAATCATTGAATGAGACCACTGAGCTTCCTGCTGATTCTATTCGCAGCGCCCGCGTTTTCAGCGGAACTTATAGAAGAGAGCGTACTGAAATTTTCGTTCTATTCTGCTGCCTGGGGCGAAAATACAGATGACGGATTACGTCTGGTGGTGAGTAATTTAAGCAGTGAAGGTGCGGAGCTGGAGGAGGTCATATTCCTCAAAAAACCAGAAGTTGCTGATGACGATATCCTCCTCAGGGTCGGGCTGACTGTTCCTGCTGGACGCTACGCTGAAACCGAGTTCCGATACACAGATCTTCTTTCGGACAATGAGTGCATCCAACGCACGATGGACAGCAACTGGAGACTGGCTGAGGTGTCCAACTACACGCTCAATCCTTCGATCAGAAACCTGATCATAGAAAACACCGATTCTTTCAGAATCTACCAGTGTGTTGAAACAATCCGCACGCGTTGGCGGGTGACGTCGGGAGACTCTCGTGGCGTGAGTAAAACCGAAGAGAGCTGGATCCTGTACCACTTCGAGACGCGGCAAGAATGAGTCCTGGAGCAAAAAATAAGGGGGCTTGCGCCCCCTTGTTTCATCCAAGAACTTTGGCCCTACACGCTAAATTGCTCGCTTGAGCACTGGCTGTGATTAGCCCAGCAGGATACCGCCGTATTGCACGAAGAAAGGCGCGAATACCAGGCTCAGAATCGCTGACAGCTTAATCAGGATGTTTAGCGATGGTCCAGATGTGTCCTTGAGAGGATCACCCACAGTGTCCCCGACCACAGCAGCTTTGTGCTCTTCCGAACCTTTGCCACCGTGGTTGCCCGCTTCGATATACTTTTTGGCGTTATCCCATGCACCACCGCTATTCGAGGCAGAGATAGCCAGAACTCCACCCACTACCAGCGAGCCGGCCAGGATCCCTGCCACAGCCTCAACGCCAAACAGGAAGCCTGCAACTAGAGGAGAACCCATGATCAGCACGCCGGGCGCAATCATCTCCCTGAGGGCGGCATTGGTTGAAATCGCGACACACTGCGCATAGTCGGGCGTTCCCGTACCTTCCATAATGCCCGGGATTTCTCGGAACTGGCGGCGCACTTCTTCAATCATCTCAAACGCAGCGTCACCCACTGAACGCATGGTCATTGCCATGAACAGGAAAGGCAGAACCGCACCGACGAACACGCTCGTGTAGACCAGCGGATCAAGAAGGCTCATGGTAATCGGCTCGCCCTGGAGGTTTGATGCGGCTGTGATGAAAGCAGCAAACAAGGCCAGTGAGGTAAGAATGGCTGCTCCGATGGCAAACCCCTTCCCTATAGCCGCTGTAGTATTGCCAGCTGAATCCAAAATATCGGTGCGCTCTCTAACCGCGCTCTCGAGGCCAACCATCTCGGCAATTCCACCGGCATTGTCAGCGACCGGACCATAAGCGTCGATCATCAAGGCAATCACCAGCGTGCCCAACATCCCCAGAGAGGCAATCGCCACACCATACATGCCTGCCAGACCCCAGGAAATGAAAATACTGGCCGCGATGCAGAGATACGGATAGACCGTGCTTTTGTAACCCAGCGACAACCCGAATATGATGTTTGTGGCCACTCCTGTCTCACAAGACCCGGCCAGCTCCTGAACCGGCTTGTAATTGTCCGAAGTGTAATAGTCAGTCAGAAGACCGACCGCCAAGCCGGCAATGAGGCCCGACAGGAAACACCAGTAAACACCCATATTGGTGTACTGCTCACCATTGAGCTCAAAAAACTCCGGCACCAAGGCCATGGTGAAGAAGAACATCACTACCGCCATCAGGACACTGGAAATAACCAACAGCTTCCGCAATGCCGGGGCAACATCTTCTTCAGTCTCAACTCCAATGAGCAGCTTTGTCACCAGGCTCACAGGAATTCCGACAGCCGTGATCAGAATCGGATAGAGCAGCGCATTCGGATCAGCGGCAAAGACCATGGCGCTGATTACCATAGCTGCGCAGGTGGACTCAGCGCACGAACCAAATAGGTCAGCTCCCATACCGGCAACGTCTCCAACGTTATCACCGACATTATCGGCAATCACGGCAGGATTGCGGGGATCATCTTCAGGAATACCCTTTTCAACCTTGCCAACCAGATCCGCACCGACATCAGCGGCCTTGGTGAAGATACCTCCACCAACCCGCGCGAACAATGCAATGGTCGAGCCTCCGAGACCAAAGCCCGCGATAACTTCCATCAGAATGTGGTTGTTGTCAGGGCCCAGTCCCGAGAGTAAGGAACTCATAACCACGTAAATAATTACCAGCCCGAGCGCAGCGAGGCCCACCAGCGCGAAGCCCATTACGGCGCCCGCGTTGATCGCCATGTCGAAAGCTTCAGAGATATTCTTTTTGGCAGCAACAGTTGTTCGTGCGTTGCCTTGTGTGGCAACCATCATGCCGATATAGCCGGACGCAATCGAGATTGCTGCTCCGAACAGAAACGCAATCGCAGTATAAATGCCCTCGCGGTAATCCGGCGTGTGGGAGTCGTCGATCAAGATGGCAATAATTGCGGCAAATACCACCATAAAAATCGCAAGGAATTTATATTCCTGCTTAAGAAAGGCCATCGCACCATCAGCGATTGCACCGTGGATGAATTTGAGGCGTTCGCCGTCTTTCTCATCCAGGCCCACATCTACCGGCACAGATGTTACCTTTCGCATATAGTAAAATGCGATTCCCAAGCCCAGAAGCGACAGTACCGTTGTGACTGTTATCGTGATCCCCGACATCTACGTGTCTCTCCCCGTTTTAGTAGAAAAATCAAAGGCGCGAACTGTACCACAACGCCGATGACAAACAAAGGCTGCAAGTCGCAGCAGGACTGGTAATTCGGGCATAAGTAGTGGGTCACCTACACGCCGATCGGGTGCAGATTTGACGGACCTCTATCGGGATTTTTTGCGGCTTCGCTTCTGCTTATTCTTGGACACTTTAGGCTTGGATTCGCCTCGGGCCTTCCGGAAGGCCTGCTTTAAGGCATCGATACGAGCTTCTTTTCGCTTTTCGACATGAACCGACTTGCGCGTTTGGAAATCCAGGACATTCTTGCTCATCAGCCAAAAGACTCAGAGTCCCCGCGCCTGATCGACAAGCTCGTCCTTCCGCGCTTCCAACTCCGCGATCAGGTCTTTGGACAGCGGCTCAAGAGTGTTACCGGACTCATCGGTCAGTTCGTATTTTGCGACCTCAGCAGTCAATGCCGCCAGCAATTCTTCGGCTGCTGCTATCGCTTGCTGCATGACCAGCGCTTGCTCAGAGTCCGAATCAATTTCGGCCTGGATTTCAGCAATTTGCTGCTCGATTGATGCAATTCGGTCCAGTTTTTCTTGCCGCTCGGCGCGAGCCGCCGCGATTGCAGCCTGGCGTTCGCGCTCGGCGCGTTCCGTTTGTTCACGTGCCAACCGTTGGGCTTCGGCACGGGCTTCCGCCTCCGCTGCCTGCCTTTCTTGGGCTACACGGCGACGTTCCCTTTCCTCAACTTCTGCCATTCGCCGGCGCTCCTCGGCCTCTGCCCGTTGCCTCTCGATCTCGGCCGCGTCTCTTGCCGCTGCCTGCTCAGCCGCGATATTTGCAACTTCGGCCTCTGCGATCGCTGCTTCGCGCGCTGACTGCGAGCCGCAGGCAGTAAGCGCTAACAGTAGGACTCCAAAAGCTATGGGGCGCCCGTAAGATAGGCGACTTAGACCTGAACCACTCTTTTGATTTCTGTACATTCACCACCCCTTGCTCTGAATCTTTGCTGATCTGAGCTACTTGAGGGAACCTTTGGTTTATTTAGGCTGAATACTAACGCCAAGCTGCAGATTTATGAATTTTTTACTGTATAAATTTTTTAGATTCCAGAGTTTTTGCAAGTTTTCTTTCGAAAAATACCCCAGAGACAGTAAACTGATTGCCAGAACCGTCAGCACTCGGTATCGGCAAAAAGTCAGCTGCCCTAATGTTCTCAGGTTAAATCCCACAGCGTGTTCCGGGATGTAGTCAAAAATGGCAAAACTCACCGCCCTTCGCATGTCTCTGATGCCTCTCTTGGTATTATTGATCAGTCTGCCTGTCGTGCTGTTACTCCTTGCGCTTGACTCTGAGCCATCATTGGCACCTATGGCAACGCTGTCTCCCTCTGAATTCAGTCAACTCGAGGGTATTTTGCTGGAGAACGCACCTGAGTCAACCTCTCTTTCCAGCCAAAAATCAATCACTCTGGATGCCGAAGAGCTAAACCTACTGCTGCGCTACAGCGCACAGTTGCTGGCTCCTTCGCGTCCATGGACTGCTCGGATGGTGTTGTCCAACGAACAAATCGAAGTGAATGCGAACATCGGTCTGGTTGACTTCCCATCCCGTATTTTTCTCAATATCGAGAGCACTTTGAGCCTCGACCAAGGGCGCTTGAGGCTCCAGCAACTTACGCTAGGAAAACTGTCGGTGCCAGCGGGCCTGCTCGATCCGTTATTGGATCTCGTAGCTGCGAATCTGGTGGCTGCCAATCCGGCCCGAACAGGGCTGGCAGAACTAGCCGATCAGGTCAGTAACTTGCATATTTCACCCGCGGCAGTGAGCTTTGACATGAAGTGGCAGCCGGAGTTGATTGCAGGGCTAAGCAACCAGATTCAGCAACTGTTCGTCTCTGATCAAGACCGCAGACGCATTGCTCACTACTACACCCTGATAAGCAACACCGTCGCAGCAGTTCCGACCGACATTCGCGCAGTGCCGCTTTACACCCTGCTGATTCCGCTGTTCTCAGCGGTCAGTGAAGAAAGCGCCGTGTCCAGAAACCCTGTTGCAGAAAATCGAGCCGCTTTCCAGGCGCTCTCTATTCACTTAAACGGTGAGGACATCGCTTTCACAACGGGCTTCAAAAGTCTCCAGGAGCTGGCAAACTCAAGAACTGTAGAGGTACGCCTGCAGCAGCGTGAAGATCTGGCCCAACACGTTGTAAGCATCGCCGCTATTTCTTCTTCGGCCGGCGCGGAATTGGCACAATTGCTCTCAACCACCAAGGAAGCCTACGATGCCCGGTACCGGACGGGCTTCAGCTTTTCAGATTTGACCGCGAATTCTGTCGGGGTCGCTCTGGCAGAATTCGCGACGAAGAGTGACGCATCCGCATTGGAATTTCAGCGCCGGGTTATTGCCCTTTCAGATGACTCCGAATACATGCCTGTCGTGGGAAATAATCGGGATGGTATGACCGAGGCCGCTTTTTCAGATCAGTATCGAGATCGTGGCAGTGCTGAATTTGCAGAGCGCTTGCGTGAAATTCAGACGTTAATTGCCGGGCGCCCGTTTTTTGCCAATCAGCAACAAGTTGAAGACTAAATGTCGGCCGAAGCAGAACTCACATCAGCGCAAATCAAAGAGCTGTTAAGCTTGTTGCTGAGCAAAAGGGAAATGCTTGAATCGCAGCTCAGTGAATCTCGCGAGGCCCTGAAACCCGTTGCACTCGATCAAACCCTGCAGGGCAGAGTTTCAAGAATGGATGCAATGCAGCAACAAGGCGTAGCCGCCTCAACCCACAGACACACATCGACCACCCTGCAAAAAGTTGCGAATGCGCTTAAGCGCTTTGAGACGCAAGAGTTTGGCTATTGCCGCAAATGCGAGGAACCTATCGGATACAGAAGACTTAAGGTGCAGCCTGAGTCGGCTTTATGCCTAAGCTGCCAATCCTCGCTGGACGGCCAGTGAAGAGGGAACTTCCAATACGGGCAATGCTGTTGTATAACCGCGGGCAATTAACCACACAGTACTTGTTCATCAGAGCATAAGGCGCCATGCCGAAAAAAGGCTTTCTCACCACGAACCTACATTCCGATCGCGAAGACTCTCCGGAGCATGGCGTCCTCCATAAAGCCATCCATCCATCGGTTGCATACGGTTATGAGGATGCGCGCCATCTGGCCGAGGTGTTTCAGGGTAAACGTGATGGGTACAACTACGGTCGACAGCTGAATCCTACTGTGACGGCGCTTCAGAAGCGCATCACAAAAATGGAGCGCGGTAGAGCCAGCGTTGCGTTTTCTACCGGAATGGCAGCAATTGCCTCGACAATGCTTACCCTTTTGAAATCGGGTGACCACCTTATCGCGAGCGCCTTTTTGTTCGGCAACACGAACAGCTTCTTCACCACACTGGAACGGTTCGGCATCGAAGTCAGTTTTGTCGATGCCACTGATGTGTCAAATGTGGCTGCCGCTGTAAAGGACAACACTCGAATCGTGTTTGTCGAAACCATCGCGAATCCGGCAACACAGGTTGCGGACCTTGAAGCCATCGGAAAGCTCTGCAGCATTCACTCCATCCTGTATGTAGTGGACAACACAATGACCTCACCACATCTCTTTCTCTCGCGCTCAGTGAACGCGGGTTTGTCCGTAAATGCGCTGACCAAATACATTGGGGGGCATGGCAATGCGCTTGGGGGCACCGTTACGGACACGGGTTGCTTCAATTGGGAAAGCTATCCCAATATCCTCGACACTTATAAATCCGATGATTACTCGATGTGGGGTATCATGCAGATCAAGAAAAAAGGGTTGCGAGACATGGGCGGGACGCTTGGTCCTGAAGCAGCTCATCATCTGGCCGTAGGATCTGAAACGCTCCCGCTACGGCTGGATCGGGCGTGCGACAATGCACTAGCACTTGCAGAATTTTGCGAGTCGCATCCGGGAATTAAAAAAACCTTCTACCCCGGACTCAATTCCCACCCTCAACACCAGAGAGCGGGGAATCTGTTCAGGAAATACGGAGCAATGTTCTCAGTAGTACTGGTCGACGAACTGGATTGTTTCGAATTTCTCAACCGCATGGAGACCGTAGTATCTTCCAGCAATTTAGGAGACAACCGCAGCCTGGGCATTCCCGTCGCCCACACCATATTCCACGAAATGGGCGCTGAACGCAGAGCGACGATGGGTATTCCTGATTCGATGATCAGATTTTCAGTAGGTCTCGAAGAGCTTGAAAACTTGCTAAGCGATTTTGAAAAGGCCCTCGCTTGATGATTGACCTGTGCGGAACAGAAGAGATTAGGGAAGGCACCTCGAAAGGGTTTGAAGTCAATGGCACGTTTCTTTTTGCTGTAAAGAAAGATGAAGAGCTGCATCTCTACTACAATCGCTGTCCGCACCTTGGGATCCCTTTGGAATGGGAAGAAGATCGATTTCTGGATGACGATGGCGCTCTCATCCGTTGTGCTACTCATGGAGCACTGTTTGAGATCGAAAATGGACAGTGCCTCGTCGGCCCCTGCAAGGGAAAAGCCCTGCATGCTATTGAATTCGAGATTCGGGAAGGCTCGTTAACGATTGACGAGTCGTGCCTGAGACAGCCAATGGCTTTATAGCCCGGCAGGCTCAATTCTCTAAAATCACTGGCAGAGCCATATCAAGCTCGACTTTCGATATTTCCAACACAAAGCGAGCACCATAAGCCAGGATCTCGACACCCTCTGCCGCCGCCTTACGGAGAAGCGCGCCATAGACCGGATCTATCTGATCTGCCGGCATGAGTCTCCCAATACCTGAATGCTGGACACAGAACAACAGCACGGCGCGATATCCCTGCTGACGCACCAGTATGAGCTCTTCAAGATGTTTCTGACCACGAACCGTCAACGCATCAGGAAACAAACCTACACCATCCTGCAACAACAGGCTGACGTTTTTCACCTCAACGTAACAATCCGGTAACTCACTTGCGTGCTCAGACAGGAAAAAGTCGATTCGACTGTTTTGATCACCGTAGCGCACCTCACTCATGACTTTTCCGTAGCCTGACAAATCTGCAATGAGGCCTGACAGAATCGCTTCGCGAGCCAACTGGTTAGACAATCCTGTATGGATGCCAATGATATTCTGTTGAGGATCCTCGGCAAAATACCATGTACACGGGTATTTTCTTTTTGGATTCCCGGAGTCCGAGTACCAGACCCGATTACCTGGATACAGACAATTTTTCATTGACCCCGTGTTCGGGCAGTGCAGCGTGATCGAAGACGTATCAGGCAGTTCAACGTCAGCGAGAAACCTTTTGTAGCGCTTAATTAGTCGGGCAGGCTGTAGAGGCGGTTCGATAATCACCCTTGCAAGGCCCGACGCAGACGCTCAACGCCCAGAACAAGGTCATCCATGCTGGTTGTAAAGGCAAATCGAACGAACTGCCGCGCCTTGAAATCGCCAAAATCGGTACCCGGCGTTATTGCGACGCCATGGTTTTCCAGCATGTCATTACAAAACTGCTCCGAATTCTCGGAAAAATCGGAAATTTCAGCATAAACGTAAAAGGCGCCCTGTACTTCTTCCGCGAGGATGAATCCGATCTCTCGGAGCGAGGCACAAAGAAAATCGCGGCGCTCTCGAAAGTCCTGTCGTCTTTGCTCCAGGATCAGGTGGGTTGCCTCAGTAAACCCGGCAAGTGCTGCGTGCTGTGCGATTGAGGAAGGAGAAATATAAAAGTTCTGAGCAAGTATGCTGGCCTTTTCGACTGCATAGTCTGGAACAACAATCCAACCCAGCCGCCAGCCGGTCATGCCAAAATATTTGGAAAAGCTGTTTACCACAAAAGCCGAGTCGTCAATCTCCAGCACACTGGGCAGGTCATCAACGTAGTGAAGCCCGTGGTAGATTTCATCAACCAGGAGATGAAGCGATTTATCGGCGCACCAGTTACTGATACCTATCAGAGCTTCGCGATCAAGGATCGATCCTGTGGGATTACTCGGAGATGCCAACCAGACTCCGGAGGTGTTCGAATCCGCAGCGCCTTCGAGCTGCTGCACCGTAGGCTGAAAATTCTGCGACCTGTCGACAGGAACCAACTGAGGATTGGCATTCATCAACTGGATGAAATTGCGCACACAGGGATAAGCAGGGTCAGTGATAAGCACTCCGTCACCTTCACTAACAAGAAGATTGGCCAAGAGGCCTAAGCCGCCACTGGCACCTGGCGTAACGAGGATCCTTTCCTTGTCCACCCTGACCGCGTAACGCTCCAAATAGTGGCTCGCCAGAGCATGCCTGAGCTCATCGATACCCGCCGCTGCCGTATAGTGCGTAAAACCGGCGTCAAGTGCGCTTTTTGCCGCCTCAATTATCGGAGTTGCAGTATTAAAATCTGGCTCCCCAACCTCCATGTGAACTATTTTCCTACCCTGGGCCTCGAGCACAGCCGCGCGATGCATGACAGTCATAACTCGAAATGGGTTGATTTTGTCCAGTTCTTTGAGCTTAGAAAACTGATGCATGTCCGGTATTACGTTCACAATGTCTCTTACGCGTGAATAAACAGTTGGGATGCGTTGTCCGTGCAACGCAGAGCGAATGCGCTTGGAGAGGTGTGGATTATAGAGTAAAGAAATCGTATCAAGTAGGTGGCACGCTGAAAAAGGGGGCGGATTAGCGATTTATCCCGTTTGCGTATTGCGGGTTTCTGCGACCAGTTGAAGGAGTATTTTTTTTATAGCATCACTATAAATAATCTGGTAGCCTTCGCAGCTTTCTAAAATTTGGGTCAGTCCCACAGCACACTTTCCTGCGCAGGAAACTGGTGACTTAAGGGTATGACTCGAACCGGCTGAGATGGAAGGACGCGACAAGTCTTCCCCACCGGTTTGATCTGATGCAGACAACATACGGGCGAACGGGCCCGTTTTAAAAGACTTCCAATCAGTTACCTCAAGCGGAAGAATCCGCGAAGCGACAGAGATTATGACTAGTACTCGAAGCTCCAACTCACAACCCGTGTTGAAAAATTTCGTTCCGTACAAGCCAAAAAAAGGCGAGGAGTACATGAACGAAAAGCAGCGAGAGCATTTCAAGCAGATACTGCTTGATTGGCGCAAACAGCTTATGCAAGAGGTCGACCGAACCGTACATCATATGCAAGACGATGCCGCAAACTATCCTGATCCGGCAGACCGCGCGACCCAGGAAGAAGAATTTAGCCTCGAGTTGCGAACCCGGGATCGGGAGAGAAAGCTGATTAAGAAAATCGACAATACCATTGAAGCCATCGTTCAGGACGACTATGGATTCTGCGAAACCTGCGGCATCGAAATTGGCATTCGCCGGCTTGAGGCCCGTCCTACAGCCGACAAGTGTATTGACTGTAAAACACTGGACGAAATCAAAGAGAAACAGTTGGGTAGTTGATGTCCGGGGCGTTTACCACCTGGACATAACCTCCCCAAGTCGATTACCTCTCCGCACACCGACGCGGCTTCTCTCACCATGTGGGCCGCGTCGCTTCGATGGATGAGAGATCAGTGATCAACCACGGATACGTCGGGCGTTTCGCCCCCTCACCGACAGGCCCGCTGCACTTTGGCTCTCTGATTACCGCGCTGGCCAGCTATCTCGATGCCAAGGCAAATGATGGAAAGTGGCTAGTTCGCGTTGAAGATCTTGACCCGCCGAGGGTAGTCACCGGATCATCAACGCTTATTCTGGAGCAATTGCAAGCCCTTGGAATGGACTGGGACGGGGAAGTCCTGCACCAAAGCACACGCTTGAGCGCCTATGAAAGGATTCTAGAACAGCTTAAAGACCGGAAACTTTGCTTTAGCTGCGATTGCAGCCGGCAGCGAGTCAGCAAGTTGGGAGGCATCTACGACGGCCGATGTCGGAGCCGGGGACTCATCTGTAACTCGCAGCTTGCCATCAGGCTAAAAATCAGACCGGAAACTATCGAGTTCGCCGACGGGATCCAAGGCAATTTCGCCCAGAATCTGGAGAACGAAGTTGGTGATTTCATTCTTCGGAGAAAGGACGGTTTATTTGCCTACCAGTTGGCGGTGGTTGCTGATGATGCCGAGCAGGAAATCACCCACATTGTGAGAGGGTACGACTTGCTGAGCTCCACCCCGAGACAGATTTACTTGCAGCAGCTACTCGGCCTGCCCACACCCAGTTACGCGCATATCCCAATAATTGTTAATGGACTCGGACAAAAACTCAGCAAGCAGCATTTTGCCGAGCCCATAGACCTTAAAAACGCCCCTTCATTACTGATCTCCGCGTTGCAGTTTCTTGGCATGACACCTCCGCCTTACCTGATTGGAGCAGCTCCTGCCTCCCTGATGGCATGGGGTACCGAGCACTGGGATATACAGCACGTGCCCAAGTTGGCTAAGATGACCAGGTAGTCCTCGCGCCGAGAAGAACCCTTGTACATACCACGCACTATACTGATTCTTATCGTAGTCATTTACCTGCTATTTCTAATTAGCGTTGACTGGATCAACCAGCCGTCGGGGGCTTGGTACCGGCCATTTTTCCTCGGCCTGCTCATTATTCTTGTTGCAGGCTGGGCTCACCGGAGCAGGGACAGCGATGAGCCTTGATCTAAGCACACTGTTCATTATGGGAAGCAGCTACCTGCTGCTGCTTTTTGGTGTCGCTTACATTACTGACCGTGGATGGATTCCCACTTCTATTGTACAGTCGCCGGTCGTATATGTGCTGGCTCTGGGCGTGTTCGCGAGCATCTGGGCTTATTACACTTCAATTGGTAACGCACTTGAAAGCGGTTATGGATATCTGGCTAACTCCATTGGCATTTCCCTTGCTTTTTTGTTTTCGCCCTTGCTCT
>Ga0163109_10002143_pt1 | contig 15519 bp, 1 predicted proteins | sample CRUFie1St13metaG_FD_108704 | JGI IMG/M metagenome (GOLD analysis project Ga0163109, IMG submission 108704) | Marine microbial communities from the Costa Rica Dome - CRUD Field 142mm St13 metaG | ecosystem: Environmental > Aquatic > Marine > Oceanic > Photic zone | place: Costa Rica: the Eastern... | reverse complement strand
GCCCGGGGGGGGGGGCCGGGAGCCGGCCGGTCGGGCCGCGGAGGCCGCGCACGCGGGCGGGGGGGGGGAGGAGGGGAGGGAGGGAGGGAGGGGGCGCGCGAGCCGGCGCGAAGGCGGGGACGAAGATGCCACCGGTGCGACTCCCCCTTCGATTGCCCTCCCCCTCCCCTCCTCCCCCTCCCCGGCTAGGACTGGCCGCCGAGATTCGCGCCTCCCGGAGCCCTCTGCCCGGAGAGCGCTCCCCGCGCCGGCCCCCCGGCCCCCCGGCCCCCCGTTCCTTCCCGCGCGCACCCGCGCCCGGCCGCCGCCGCGGCGGGACAAGCGCGCGAGGAAGGCGCTCGGCTCCGCATGCTCAAGAGATGACTGACTCCAGCCCCCCCGACGCCGCCTGCAGGACGCTCCGGGGGACGGCCTCGCGGGCGGCTCCGGCCGCCGGGAGGCCTCGCGCGGCGAGGCGGGGGAGTCGAGGAGCGCGGGGGGCAGCGGCCAACCGCCGGGCCATGCCTCGACGGGGGGGGAGCAGAAGTCCGCGTCCGGGCGCGGCAGCAAGCTCGGGGGAGCTCCAGGGGCACTCGCGCGCCGTACGCAGGGGGGCCACAGCCGTCCGGTTCAAAAGGCCCACGCGACCGTGAAGTACAAACCGTTCGACCAGGGGGTGCACAGCCCCGCGACAATGAGCCTGGTGGCCTCGAGCGCCCACGGGGGCGGGGGCGGGGGCGGGGGCGGTGCGGGGAGCAGTGTTCCGGGGCAGTCCCAGAACCTCCAGGCCCGCACTCTTCCTTCGGACATTCTGCGGTCTCTGAAGTCCCCCGCCGACCCGGTGGCCGACGGGCAGCCGCGGCAGCCGCCGCAGATTATAGAGTTCCTCAACATGCGGGACTACACGACGCAGGTGGACAGCATAGTGGACATCGGGGAGCCCATCTTCCAGGCGTTCCCGCCAAAGATAATTTTCCACGGCTACGAAGCGCACTCGGAGCTGGTTGCGCGGCTCTCCCTTCGGAACAACGACAACGTGTCGCGCCGCGTCAAGATCCTGCGCCCGCAGAGCCCTTTCGTCACGGTGGAGCCCGAGATCACAAGCAGCGGCCAGAAGAAGTCCGGGAACAAGGTCGCCCCCGGCATGGAAACGCACTTCCGGGTGAAGTTTCGACCAAGCTCCGACCTGAGCTTCAAGTACAACCTCGTTGTGGCCACGGAGCGGGAGAAGTACATCGTGCCTATCGACGCCATCGGGTGCGCGCCCGCGCTCGATCTGCCGGACCGGCTCGAGTTCCCGCCGGCCTTGGCCAAGTCCGTCGTGGAGCTGCCCTTGCTGGTGCGCAACGTCGGCACACGCCCGGCCGACTTCAGCTTGCGCACCTCGGAGCACTTCTCCGTGCGTCCGACTTCGGGAAGCCTGGGCATCGACGAGAGCCTGGTGCTCGTCGTCGCGGCTGCCCCCCCTGTGCGGGGCGAGTGCCACGGGGAGCTTTTCCTGACGTACTCAGAGGACCAGAACGAGATCTCCTCCAGCCCATTGACGGCCTGCTGCGCCCTCTCGGCCCTGGGCGAGGAGGCTGACGTGCGGCTCTCGACCGACCTTGTCGAGGTCCTATCGACCTTCATCTCCACCCTGTCTCAGAAGACCTTCACTATCGTGAACAACTCGGACAAGGCTATCGACTTCAGGTTCAAGACGAACGCCAGCGCACACGAGGACGCGAGGATGCTCCAGGAGATGGAGTTTCGCCTCGCCGACGCGGAAATGGAGGAGCTCCGCAACCTGGCGAGCAACGACAGCGCACAGACCATGCTGGTGCAGCGCAAGTACCGCAACCTCTTCAAGCGTGCTCAGGCGGACGCGTTCTTATTCAAGGACGACCAGTTCTCGATTCACCCGGTGCAGGGCACTGTCACGCCGTTCTCTGAGTTTGAGGTGACCGTCCGGTTCGTTCCAAACTCCCCGCGCGAGCAATCGACGGTCGCGTTCTGCGAGGTCTCAGGGAAGACGGACAGGATCCCGCTAACCGTCAAGGGCCAGGGCGACGGCCCGAAGGCCGTCTTCTCCTACGATGTGCTCGACGTGGGTGACACGTTCATCAACACGCTGCACCAGTACGAGGTGGAGCTGTTGAACCGGGGGGAGATCGAAGCGGAATTCCGCCTCGTGCCCCCCCAGTCCACCTTTGGGCAGCACTTCCGTTTCGAACCTGACTCGGGGGTTCTTGGCGTCGGGGAGGCTTTACCCGTGCGCGTGCTGTTCGAGTCGGATATTCTGGGGGAGTTCTCCGAATCCTTCTCATGGGAGATTAAGGGCGCCTCGGAGAGCCTCGTGCTAGACTTCCGCGGCCGCGTGGTCGGACCCACCTTCGAGCTCGACTGCACCGAGCTGGACTTCGGTGTCGTCTCTTATGGCTTCCGGTACTCTCTGGACTTCACCGTGACCAACACGTCGGAGATCCCCATGAAGTTCCGCATGCGTATCCGGGATGGAGAAGGGGAGACATTCGAAGGAGCCCTGACGGCGCCCCCGGCAGCTTCCTCGGTGGCGGCCGCGGCGGGCGCAGGGCACTCTGCCTCAGACGAGGACGACTCCGAGGCCTCAATCTCGGCCGAGTCCTCCGCGAGCTCTTCGGGCTTTGTCCTCATTCCCTCGTCTGGCACGCTACTGCCCATGGGCAAGCAGACTGTCACCATCGAACTCATATCAAAGTCGATCAGACGCTACGACACACCCCTGCTCATTGACATCCCTGGGGTGGGGGACGGGGTTCTTGAGGTCCCAGTGAATGCTGAGTGCATGGTGCCGCGGGTGACAGTGACGGCCGACGTGCTGGATTTTGGCGAGTGCTTCCTGCGGCATCCCTACAAGATGCCCTTGCAGCTCGTGAACGACTCCAAGCTGCCTGCGAAGTTTGAGGTCCTCACGCAGAACGCCCAGAGCCGAGGCTTGGCCGAGTACGAAGTGGAGCCCAAGTCTGGGGGTATCGCTGCATGGGGAAGCCAGCAGCTGGAGTTCACTCTCTCCACCACAAGGCTCGGGCGCATCCACCTCCCCGTGCGTATTCGAATCGTGGGCAGTCAGTCCGACCCGCTGGAAATGGTCATCGCGGCGAAGTCGGTGGGCCCGAGGCTCCAGTTCGGGCTCCAGCCTGAAGAGTTCCTCACGGCCCCGTCAATAGACTTCGGCAAGCGGCCCGTGCTGGTGGACGCGACGCAGAAGCTATTTTTGAACAACCCATCGCTCATCCCCGCAGAGTTCAAGACGTTCATCGAGGGCAGGGACTCGACCTATCAGGCAGACAAACGTGAGGGTCGCCTGGAGCCAGGAGAGAGCACCGAGGTCAACGTGACGGTCAACATGGACGATGTGATGCGGTTCCGGGATAAATTGCACATCCTCGTGGTTGAAGGGGACGACACGCATGTCCCGCTGTCTGCTGTGGGTACGGGGACTACCATAACCTGTCCGGAGATCAGCGAGGGCGGCATTGACTTTGGCAACCAGTTCACCAACCAGGTCTTCTCTCGTGAGATCGTCCTGCAGAACCAGGGCCGCCGCTCGCAGACTATCGTCTGGACCAACAGCCGCCTCGAAGATGAGAAGGCTGCGACCGCGGCGGCCACGGGTCGGGACAAAGGGAACGCGTCGAGCTCTAGCGCAGTGGGCACCAGCACCGCCGTGGACGGCTCCTCCCCGAAGAGTCCTGTGTTCAAGATCTCGCCTGAGCGAACCTCGATTGCCCCTAAAACTTCCTGCGTATTTCTGGTTTCAGGGAGCTCGAGTACGTGCGGTTTGGCGGCCGAACGTCTCATCTGCAACATTCCGGTCGACAAGGGCGCGGCGAAGACGATAGGAGAGATCCCACTGTCGGCGGACCTAGCCAACCCTTTCCTGCAGTTTTCCGATACCGCGATGGAGTTCTCCTACTGCTTCGTGCCCAACGCAACCGTGCCCAAAACCCTCGAGAAGCCGTTGACGATCAAGAACATATCCAAGCTCCCGCTGCGCTTCCAGATGCTTGCGCAGGCCCCATTCAGCGTCCAACCGGTTGAGTTGGTCCTGAAGCCGGGGCAGCACGAGAGGGTGAAGGTCTACTTCGACATCGAGTACTGCCAGAGCAAGGACAAGAAATCTAGCAACGTGGCCAGCCGTATCATGATCCAGTACGTGGACAACCCGCAGCGCGACACCGTTGAGCTCCGCGGTGAAATCAATTACCCGAGCATCGACCTCAGCGCCGAGCGAGTAGACTTTGGGTGCGTCCTGCAGGACACAACTGCGCGCAGCTCCATCACGCTCACGAACAGCTCGCGTGTGGACGCCATTTACAACTGGGCCTTCTTAGAGTCAGGCAGCGGGGCCAACGCGCGTGGGGCGCCTATGAACTCAGTGTTCGACATCCTGCCCATCCGGGGGTTGCTTTCCCCCGGCCAGAGTGAGATCGTGGAGTTCTCCTACTCCGCCCACCTTGGCCCGAAGGCCTCGGGCGTGGCGGTCTGCCAGGTGGAGGGGGGTGCCGACTACCAGGTGGCCCTCCTGGCCGAGTCGGACAACATCAAGTACTCCATCGATCCCAAGGTCATTGACTTGGGCATTCAGCCGTACGAGAAAACATTCGAGAGAGAGGTTCAGGTCCACAACCCGGGCAAGGTTCCGTGTAGCTACCGCGTGGACCTCTCGAGGGTGAAGCGGCCTGGCGTCTTGTCCGTCAGCCCGACGGCAGGCACGCTGGAAGCCGGGCAGCGCGAGGTCCTGATGGTAAAGGTCCGCCCGGGCATCCCGGACCGCGTTGAGGAGCACATCTACGTGGAGGTGGCCCACTTTGAACCCGAGAGGGTTACTGTGATGATGGAAGGTATTTACCCTTGCTGCCACCTGACGCTTCCACGTGAGCCGACGGAGACGTTCTCGACTGGCGTTGAAAGCGCGAAAGAGTCGTTCTGCGAGGGATCCCCCGCAATTTTTGCAGCTGCGCGGATTGGCATGAAGTCGGCCGCGGTGACGTCTATGCGCTCGCCGCGGCGGACGGCCAACACGGCCGTCGGGCGCTCGAAGACGCCACGCACGAACGGTTCCTCCGCCATGGGCGAGGGCGACCGGTTCGTGCCCACCAAGGTGGAAATCGAACTCGAGGCTGACCGGGTGGGCCTCTGCAAGGCCATCCTGAAGGAGGAGCGTGACGCGCTCACCGCTGAAGGGGATCTGTCCGTCGCGGGCTCAACTCAAAGCTCCATGCAGGACTCCAAGGCGCTCGAGGGGAGCCGCAAGGCTAGGTCGGCCAAGGTCAAGCCGGCCAAAAGGCCTGCGCGAGTCGTTTCCGAGTATTGCATCGACTTTGGCAATGTCGTCAAGGGGACCCAACGCGTGAAGCGCTTCCGTCTGCAAAATCTCGGCTGGCATCCCATAACGGTGAACGTGGACAAGAAGGCCCTGCGCCCGGGGGTGATCGTGGAACCTGACTCGGTTCAGCGCCTTCCCGGGCAGCCCGAGTTCGGCACAGCCGACATGGCCCTGACGCTGAAGACCGGGGCATGCGATGCCGGACCCCTGGAATGGATCGTGCCCCTCAGCATCAGAAATAGCCCGAAAATTCACGTGGCTCTGAAGGCCGTCATCGTCGTTCCGGGCATTGTGGCCCATCTTGATCAGCTCAATTTCGGGGAGGTGCGGAGTGGTACGGAGAGGATTCTCTTTGTGAAGCTCCACAACCCAAAGGAGGTGCCGGCGACGTGGACCCTCAAGAAACCGATGGAGGCCTCCAAGGACTGGGCTTACTTCAAGTGCGAGCCGGACCAGGGTACGCTCATGCCAGGCGAGAGCCAAAATGTGGCTGTGACCTTCTGCCCGGTCCAGAACCGCGAAGAACCCTACCTGCAGAAGCTGCCTCTCAAGGTGGGCTACAGCTCTCAAGTCGTCAACCTCGTATGCAGAGGAACAGGTTACACGCTGAAGATGAGGCTCGACCCGCCCTCCTTGAACCTCGGGGCCCTACTGCCCGGGCAGAAGTCGAATTCTGGAGAATTCCGGATCGTGAACGACGGCAAATTTGACATCGAAGTTTTCTCCCTTGACTTTGACAAGCAGTACCTTGTAGAGGAAGAAATGCTGCGTCGCTGCGACATGTACGGCGACGGCAGTGTGATGAAGCTCGAAACCCGGGAGGCGCAACAAGGTCTCTGGGCCGAGGTGCTTGAAAGCGACAAGCGGAGGCGAGCCATGGAGCAGTTGCAGGATCAGGATGCCGCCACGGAAGAGGCGCTGGCCGCGGAGGAGAGTCCTGAAGGGGAGGCGAGCGCCACGGCCGGGGAAGAAGGGGTCGGAGAAATTGAGACCCCACTGGAAGAGCAGCAGCCAGTGCAGGTAGACGACACTCTAAACATTGTGCTGCACGGTGCCAAGAGCTGCCGCGCTGAGCAGGCTTCGCGCCTGGCTGCGCGTTACGGCCTGGCTGTTTTGGACGTGAAGGCCTCGATTGAGTCTCTCATGTCCAACTTCGACGCGTTGCCAGACAACGTGCGGGCTGCAGTGAGACCGCAGCCCACTGAGGGCGAAGAGGCCGAAGCTAGTGCCAATGACGCCTTCTCGGCCCTGCTGAAGCACGCCCTGCAAGGGGAGCGGTTTGAGAAGGGTGTCATCGTGGACGGCCTCGAGCACGATTTGCTGCCTCCTGGCGAGTGTTTCAAGGGCGTCCTCGTGGCTCTCGGCCTGGCTGAAAGCAATGATGCCTCCGAGCAAGGGGAAGACGAGGACGAGGAAAATTCTGGGGCGGTGTGGTCTGGTTCCAAGAAGGTATTCGTCAACATTTTCGTGGAGCATCCGCCCGCAGACTCGGAAGCCTCGGGTGTTGGAGAGGAGCCCTCTAGGGTGGAAGGCGAGGAGAGCGCAGGGTCTGACGCTGCTGCCGCCGCGCCGGAAGTGGCCCAGGCGGAGGGGGACGAGCCCCCGGAAGGTGGCATGCCTGATCATACCGCTGACCCTCGGTCTTACCTTGGTTTCGACGACTTCCACGGGCTCTTGGAGCACTTCAAGAAGAGCGTAGCCAACGTGCTGATCCGCAAGTTCTCAGAGGCCGAAGATGCAGAGGCGCTTTTCAAGGAATTGCTGGGCATCAAATTCAGACTCGGAAAGATTTCCACGGTGCTACCGAGCGTATTTGAAGACGAGAAGGTCACTCCCGACCCCTACACCGTGGAGATCGTGCAAAAGCCTGCCGTCAGGCCGGCTCGCACGCCCGTGCTCCATTTCAAGCTTCTCGAAGCTGAGAAGCGCGAGGTGGCAAGCGGCGAGGCGGACGAGGGGGGCGAGCCCACGGAGGTCGGCGGCGTTGAGGAGGTCGAGCCCGAGAAGAAGACTCGCTGGGTCGTTCCTGCCCACGGCAGTGTGACAGTGCGGGTCGACTTCGACTCTGAAGACGTGGGCACCTTCCGGGAGATGCTCGGGTTCGAAGTCATGGGTGGGGAAAAGTACAACGTGCTCATGGCTGAAGGTGTGGCTGCCCACCCGCAGATCAGCCAGGACTTCAGAAATGTTTACTACAGCAAAGTGAAGGCCAAGGTTGCCTCAGCCGTCTCGAGGCAGTTCGTCATCAGCCGGCAGATGTTCGAGTTCGGGCCCCTGCTAGCTGGTAAGGACAAGGGGGGCTACGAGGAAGGGAAGCACCCTGAGAATTCGGCGCTGTTCCGCATCACCAACTGCGGCTTGTTCGAGGCCAACGTCGACATATCTCTCCGGAGCTCCTCAGGGGAAAACGCTGAAGGATCTCCTTTCATCGTGGAACCCGCCTCCATGTCACTCAAGGTCGACGAGACTCAGGACCTGTCTGTCTACGCCTTCCCCACTGAGAATGGGCTGTTCGAGGAAGCCGTAGTGTGCAGCATCGAAGGGAACCCGAACCCCGTGGTGTTTCCGATGACTTGCCTCGGCGACAAGCCCCTCCTGGAGATCGATGGCCTAAGCGAGGACAGTATCAACTTTGGCAGGCTTTTGCTGGGCCAGCGCGACACCAAGACTCTCGTTTTGAGGAACACCAGCAACCTCTTGGCCAAATGGAACCTCTCTGGCCTCGAAGATCTTCCTTCGGAAATAAGCGTGGAGCCCGCGATGGGGGAATTAGCCGCTCACCAGGAGGCGACTGTGACAGTGAACCTTTCTGCTGAAAAGTCTGAAGAGTTTGAGCAGAATCTGATTCTCTCGTACGGCGACGTAGGAGGCCTTGACGACCCGCAGGAAGTGCCGATTAGCGTCACCGGCGAGGCCTACAGCATAGATGTGGACGTTAAGTTCCCCGAAGAGAGCTCGAATGGCCTGGATTTTGGTCTGGTGAAAGTGGTTGAAGACGCCGTCAAGGAGATTCAGGTCGTAAACACAGGGAAGTACCCTGTTGGCTTCCAGACCAACATTCGGACCCAGAAGGTCCGGACTTTGTTCGAGGTGGAGCCCTCTGCTGGCACAGTGCCTCCTGGAGACACGCAGACACTGCAGGTGCGCTTCAATTCCTCCCACGATCTTGCGAAGGAGGTCACTCTCATCGATAACAACGACATCAGCCTGCACATCATCGAAGAACTTACTGGCAGCCGAGAGTCTACAGTCCCGATTCGGGTCAACCTCCAGGCCGTCTTCTGCAAGTATAGCTTGAGACCTGCGCGCGGCATCAACTTTGGGCCTCTCGTCTTCAACTCTACCTCTCAGCCCCGCACATTTGAGATTTCAAATACCGGAGTCTTCCCGTTCGACTTCCGCTTGTTTGCTTACGGCGAGGAGGAGGAGGACGCCGCCGCCGCGAGAGGCGGGAGTCTCTCATTGGGCAACTTTACCGTAAGCCCTGCCTCAGGGACCGTAGAGCCCGGAACCGTGCAGCAAGTGAGCACTACGTTCCTCGCTGAGAACTCGCGCTCCTACTGCAAGTTGATGGGCATCGAGGTCTCAGACAGGGACCCTAGCGACCATCCCGGAGGGGTGCCCTACGAAATCTCGGGAGAGAGCTGCATCCCCGGCATCAACTCATCAGATTTTGAAGGAATCTTCGAGGAGCACTTAGTCAAGAGCGCATTCGACCCTTACGAATCTAACAGGGGCGTTTTCGCGCTCAGGGAGAAGTGCTTCGACTTCGGCGCCGTTGTCGCTCAGGTTGACGGAGAGACTGACGACAGATCGGCATCCATGGGAACCGGGATGTCGAGCAATCTGAAGATCTCGAACCCTCACAAGGTGCCCTGCACCGTCAACTTTAGCGTGCACGCGAAGGGGGACGAAGCAGGCGCGTTCCCCATGGACGTGAGCCCCGCCAAGGCCCACATCCCAGCGCACGAGCACAGGTATGTCACTGTCACCTTTGACCCCAGGTCCATCGGGCAGTTTTCGGGGGTGTTCGAGGCGACTGTGGAGGGGGCTGCTGCCGACGGGTCGGCAGTGCAAGCCTTCCGATGCGAGCTGCGCGGAGAGGGCACCCTGCCGACCCTGTCACTGTCTCTTCCCGGTTCTGGACAAGGTTCAACATTCTCTGACAGTGGTGAACCTGTTCTGCAATTCCCCCGGCTGCGGCTTGGCAAGGAAAAGGAAATCTCCCTCGTCGTCCGGAACGACGGGTCCGTCCCTGCCAGAGGAAAGCTTGAAATGGCGTCCTGCTCGGGCTTCTACTTCGAGGGCGTTCCCTCAGGGCCCTTCGAACTCGCCCCGAAGCGCACTCTTGGGGCCCGTTTGGTTTTCAGCCCTGAGGAGGCGGGTGAATACAAGCACAAGATGCAACTTTCTGTGGAGGACAACCGCTTTGATTCTCAGCTGATCGACATTGTTGGGGAGGGCTATGTTGAAGACGTCGCCTTCGAGGGCCTGCCGGACGGCCTTGATGACGAACTCCGATTGACCGACACCTGCCCTGGGACTCCGGCTGAGGCGTCCTTCACTCTCACGAATCAGTCTGCGGCCCACCTCAAATTCCAGTGGAACACGGACGCACAGGAGCTTTCTTCCGTCACCATCAAGCCTTCGGCCGGGCACTTGCATCAAGGCATGACGAAGACAATTTCTGTGAAGTTCGCCCCGACCGAGACAACCCACCTAGTGGCTGTGAAGCTCCCTTTGAAGCTCGTGCCCATCGAGTACGAGGAAAGCGACTCAGCCTTCCCGGACTGGGACGATTCTCAGGTCACGCTCGCGTACCCAGAGGAGGGCGGTGAGGACGCCGAGCCGGAACGCTGTATGCTGCCGGAGCCCACACATACTGCGAAGGACAGTGAAGCCAAGGACATCGCGCTCACACTTCACGCGCACGCCGACAGCACCCGGTACGAGTGCGAGACCGGGCCGATTCAGTTCAAGACGACGACTATGTTCCAGAGCCGCACGTTCTCTTTCCCACTGAAGAACATTTCCACCATCGACATGCCCTTCTCTTGGGTTGTTCGAGACGATGTGGGGACACCTAGTGACGAAAGCCCGTTCTCCGTGTCGCCCTCATCTGGGACTCTCGCGCCTGAGCAGACCTTGATGGTGACTGTTAGGTTCTCCCCGTTGGAGGTCGAGGACTGGCAGCACGAGCTGGTGTGTGAGATCCCGAACCTTGACAAGGGATTCCCAAAGATCGAGAGGTCCTTGAGGGGTAAGGTATCCCGACCTTGGTGCCACTTCTTGCTGCCTGAGAGCGACTATCTGTCCTCTGGCCGGCGCCCGACCAATGCCAGCAGGGCCGTCGATCCGAACTCAAAGGTAATTGAGTTTGAAAGCCTCGGCTCGAGGGTGCGGAATGTCAAGCGATTCTTCGTTCTCAATCCTACAGATGTGGCTTATGAGTTCTCCTGGGATCAGCAAGGAGGGGCACGGGAGGCTTTCCGCTGTGTCAACCGTAAGGGAACCATCGCGCCTGGGAAGAGGTTCGAGATGGCTTTCGAGTATACGCCGGAGGAGAACGGCGAGTTGGAGTCGGGCTGGGTATTCTGTCTCCCGAGGCAAGGAATCAAGGTCCCCTTCCTGCTTGTGGGCCGGGTTATCGAGCCCCGTGTCGCGTTGGACCGACCCGCGCTGAACTTTGGCAAGGTCATCCTCGGAGGCAAAGCCCGCGAGACAATCCACATCATCAACAGCGAGCATCTGCCTTTCAACTTCTCGATGGATAAGACTTCGTTCGGCGCTAACCCCGGCATGAAGCCCGAGGTTCACTTTGAGCCGATGCAAGGCGTTGTGCCGCCTAACAGCTCGGTTGCTGTGGCGGCGACATTTATCCCGGCGAAGGAGGGCAACTTCAACTTCAATGTTGTCTGCAACGTCAAGAAGAAGCCGACGAACCTCAATCTCAACATCAAGGGAGAAGGATACGCCATCCACGACGCCATGCACTTGGAGTCAGAGGGTGGCCACGTGGAGCTGGTTAGCGGGGCAGCGAATCCTGTCAAAATGGGTAGGGTATTGATCAACGAGAAGTGTATCAAGCGGTTGCACCTGCTGAACACCGGCGACATCAACTATAATTTCGTGTGGGACTCCGGGAAGAACCAGAACGTCGTCGTCACGCCTGCTGCTGGCACTGTGCCGAAGGGCGAACGCCTCCAGTGTGAGCTGAGCTACAGCCCGTCCGCGCAGGAGTCCTTGGACATGTACGCTCTCACTTGCAAAATCCAGAACAGCCACAAGTATGTCTTGAACCTGACGGCCCAAGGGCACAGGCCGAAGCTGGACTTCAGTTTCCACAGCCACAACTTTGGCCCTTGCTTCATCCAGTCCGGAGGCCCAGCAATGAATCAGGCCTCACTTCGCGTGGTAAACAACGACATCATCGACATTAGTTGCGACCTAGTCTTCGAGAGCACCCCGTACCTCGAGGTTAAGTCTTCACCGACAGTCCTGGCTCCGGGAGAATTCCAAGAGATCCCGATCTCCTTCCTCCCGAAGGAAAATCGCCAGTACGAGGAGACGTTGGCCTTCGAGATCAACGGCCTCTTCCGGGCGGACGTCCAGATCAAGGGCGAGGGCTGCCCGGTGAAGGTGGAGCTCTTCGATGTGAAGCACGCGAACGTAAACTTCGGCTCGCTCATGGCAAACCAGTCCACCACAAGGTACGTCAAGCTGGTCAATCGGAGCAAAATCCCGACCCTCGTGTCGCTTGCTCCGAGCCTCTTGGTTCTGCAGCGCTACGGCATCTCCGCTATCCCCGCGGGGGACCTCTATTTGAAGCCCCGCGAGGCCGGGACTCTCACGCTCAACTTCCACCCCACCGCGAGGCTGAGGCAATTCTTTGAGGAGATCCCGCTATCTGTCTCCGGGGAAACGCGTTCCCTCTTCAACATTTCTGGGGCATGCTTGGGTACGGAGCTGAAGCTTGCCAGCGAGAGCCTCCCCTTCGGAGCCGTGTCGCTTGGGTCGAAGGTCACCAAGAGGTTGCAGCTGGAAAACACTGGTGACGTCATCACAAAGTTTTCGTGGGACTCCAACGCTCTGGGGCCTAATTTCACCATCTCCCCGGCGGAAGGATTCCTTGCTCCGCACCAAGAGGTCATGCTTGATGTGTGTTTCCACCCAGAGAGCCTGAATTCAGACGTCAGAGTTGAGAGGGTCAGTCTATTTGTCGAGGGGGCCGAAACGCAATACCTGACCGTGACGGGCATGTGCGTCCAGCAGGAGGCCGAGGCCGCCGTTGTCACCTTCAGCACCAATGTGCGCTGCAGCGAGACGAAGAACGTGAGCGTGAAGAACACCACGAACACGAACTGGGTACTCAAGCCGGTGGTAAGCAGCGAAAATTGGAGCGCGCCTGAGGTTCTGAGTGTCAAGGCTGGTGCGACGGCTGAACTCCCCCTCACTTACAAGCCGCTTTCCATGACTGGCGATTCGCACCACGAAGGTTCTGTCTTTTTCCCACTTCCGGACGGCTCCGGTATCCTTCATAACTTGACCGGGGAGGCGTCAGAGCCGAACGCGGAGGGTGAAGTCGCCCAGGACGTGCCTGCGAAGGCAGTTCACGTCGAGGTTCTTCCCGTTAAGAACTGGCTGAACAGTTTGCAGCGCCTTCGCGCCATTGTTGAGCTGGACGTTGAGGACCCCGCCGTCCAGCTGACCGGCCCAGAGTACATTGACATCCCGGGCTCTGCCGTGCGGGACTACAAGTTGCGTCTGTTCTCCTTCAAGGAGTGCAAAATATCGGCCAAGGTGACCTTCAAGAACGACGACACGGGTGAATTTGTTTTCTACGTCTTGAAGTTCTCCGTCGGCCCTCCGTCTATCCAGGGCAATCTGTCCCTCGAGTGCGCTGTTCGTCAGCAAGCTAAGGAAAACATCCTCATCAAGAACCCTCTTGGCACAGACGTGACAATTAAGGCTGCGTGCGCCAACAAGCAGGTCAGCCTTCCCGACGAGATTATCCTGAAGCCGAGTTCTGAAGCGGCGATCGAGGTGAAGTATCGGCCCCTGTTGGTGGAGGAATGCGAGGAAACCCTCACCCTCACTTCCGAAGAGCTTGGGATTTACAGCTACTCACTGAGTTTGAGGGGCCTGTCCCCCGGCCTAGAGCGTAGCCTTGTATTCAATGTCCCCCTCGGGAGCAAGGACGTCAAATCATTCCGCTTCATGCACTACCTTGACGAAAAATCCGACTACTCTTGCAAGCTCGCCAGCGGAGACGCCGGGTTCTCCACTGAAGCCTCCATCGTGGCCCACCCTGCTGGCCCAGAGGGTATCGAGTCAGAAGTAGATGTGACATTCGAGCCCACTCGCATCGGGTCCAACTTCAAGGACACCCTCCTCGTCAAGTCCGCGGTCGCAGGCGAGTTCATTTGCCCCGTCATTGGGAGGTGCATCGCCCCAAAGCCTCAGGGGCCGTTTGACGTGAAGGGGAAGGGCGAGGTTCCGTTCAAGAACATTTTTCCGAAGGAGGTCGCCTTCCACTGCACGGTGGACAACCCCGCCTTCTCGGTGAACAAGGAGGAGAGGATCCCAGCGAAGAAGGCAACGGTGATATCCATCTCGTATCAGGCTAGGGAGGGTAGACCCAGCACGACGAAGCTGACAGTGACGTGCCCGGAGAGTCCGGAGCCCTGGCTGTTCTACCTTCAAGGCAATTGAAACCACAGGGACATAGAAACCATTATTTGTACCATATTATTGCATCCCTTTTCCGAGCGAGAGACCGCGGTCCCTTCTCCAGGTCGCTGGGGGGACACGGCCTGTCCCGACGATGGCCGTGACGGCCGCTGCCTCACGTCTCAGCCCGAGCGGCTCTCCCGGAAATTCCACAGCACCATGGGCTCGGCCACTTCTTGGCGCTTGTCGCGACCGAAGAGGATCTCCACCAGGGCCAGCGCGAACTCAAACGTGGTCCCGGGGCCCTGACCCGTTACCAGGTTCCCGTCTATCACCGTGCGGCTCCCGGCATGGCTCCGATTGTGCAGCTGTTCCGCGAAGGAGGGATATGCCGTGAGCATGCGGCCCGGCGCCAGCTCCTCCACGACGACCTTGGGTGCGGCGCAGATGGCGCCAAGTAGGCGCTCGGACTCCAACTGGTCCCGAAGGAGCCGCTTGAGTGCGCCGTCTACCGCAAGATTCTCCGCCCCAGGCATGCCCCCCGGGAGGGCGATCAAGTCGAAGACCTCGCCGGCCACAGAGGAGAGATCACAGTCACACGAGACCTGCACCCCTCGCGCCCCGGTCACGACCCCCGCCTCCCCGCCCACGGAAGCGGCCACGACCCGGGCGCCGGCCCGCCGCAGTACATCGATGATAATGACGGCTTCCACTTCGGCCATCCCTGGGGCCAGCGGGACCAGGACAGCGGGCTCGGGGGGGAAGGGCCCCGCTGGAGGCTCCCGGCAAATCGAGAGAAGAGGGTCGTCTGACGTAGGCATGACGAGAGCGCCTGCCAGGGCGCGGCTGTCCCCCGCCGAGAAGAGTTGAGACACCAGTTCTAGGCCGAACTCGAGCGAGGTGCCGGGCCCCCTACTGGTGACGAGCACCCCCGCCCCCCGATCAACTACGACGCGTTCTGGCACCCGCGACTGGTCCGGGAGCCGGCCCGAGAAAGCGGGGTGCGCGGTCGCGCTGCGCCCCTCTAGGAGCCCCAGAGGACCGAGCACAACCGCCGGGCTCGCGCACACAGCCCCGACGAGCCCCCCTGCCTCGGTCTGAGCCCGGAGCAGCTCCCCCACCTCCGGGCTGGCCGCCAAACGCTCGGCCCCAGGCATCCCTCCGGGCAGGACGACCGCGTCTGGCAGCCCCGGGCTCTGGGCCAGGTCTTCCAGTCCCACGTCCGCCCGCAGGCGCACCCCGCGGGAGCAATCCACCTCGAGGCGCCCCGCCTCCACAGACGCCACTGTCACGGCGGCCCCGGCCCTCCGGAGGACGTCCACCACGGCCACCGCCTCCATCTCCTCGCTCCCGTCCGCCACTGGAACCACCACCCGCGGCGGCGCCCCGCCCCCCGGACCACCCCCCGCGCCCCTCGCCGCGCCCCTCCCCGCGCCCCGCGCCCCCGCGCCCGCCCGCCCCCGCGGCCCCGCCCGCCCCGCGGCGGCCATCGCCCCGCCCGCCCGCCCGCGCCCCCGCGCCCG
>Ga0163109_10002142_pt1 | contig 15524 bp, 15 predicted proteins | sample CRUFie1St13metaG_FD_108704 | JGI IMG/M metagenome (GOLD analysis project Ga0163109, IMG submission 108704) | Marine microbial communities from the Costa Rica Dome - CRUD Field 142mm St13 metaG | ecosystem: Environmental > Aquatic > Marine > Oceanic > Photic zone | place: Costa Rica: the Eastern... | reverse complement strand
CCCTCTTAAGCTTAGGTTTCTGTCTACAATAAAAACATAGGGAGTACTAAAACTATTATCCAATTCGATATTTGTTTTGAAACTATCAAAAATCATTTTAATATTCGATTGAGTTGTTGGTATAAAATTCCAGTTTTTTAGATCAGTTCCAACTCCACTAACTAAATCACTCTTTAAATCCTCAATTGCTTCATTATCATTTTTATCATGTAGTAAAACAAATTGGAAATCTTGAAATTCATAAAACCTTTTATAAATTTTTTGATTTAAATTTAGAGCTTCGGATTTTTTGTTATTTACATCACCCCCCCAAAAAGCTACTACAGAAATTTTATTTTTAAAAGAAACGTTAGCACTGTTACCTTCAATATTTTCGATATCCATTACGGCCTCTGTGAGGACTGGAAGTTTGGCAAAGTTATTTATCCCAGTGGATAAAAAAACATACACAAAAATTGGGAAAAAAAAGAGAAAGCCAAGTATTAAATACTTTTTAAGATTCTTAGTCATCAATAAATATCAAAATCCCATTCTTTTAATCCATCTAACATTACATCGAAGATATAAGAACCTTCCCATAGTAGAATAAATAATAAAAATGGAATTAGAATTAGCAGAGGAAGAATAATTGTATTCTTTAGGAATGGTTTCTCATCTCTGACATGCATAAAATCCCATGTTATATAGTAGGCCTTAACTATTGTCAGTATAATAAATATCCAGTTTATTAATTTAAGACCAAGAAAGTAGTTCATTAAAACTGGCGGTTTTAAGATTCCCAAAGCAACTTCAATTGCAGTTACAATTGAGAGAAAAATCAAAACACCCCAAATTTTCTGGACATTGGACTTAAACTTTAAGTAGCCTCTAAAAATTTCTAATTTATGTTCGTGTTTTGCCATGTTAAACTAAATAAAAGAATGTAAATACAAATACCCAGACTAAATCAACAAAGTGCCAATATAGACCAACTTTTTCAACCATATCATAGTGGCCTCGCCTCTCGTAGGTTCCTAAAAGAACGTTTATAAAAATTATAATATTTATTACAACTCCTGAGAAAACATGGAAACCGTGAAAACCAGTAATAAAGAAAAAGAAGTCCGCAAAAAGTGGATTACCATATTCATTTCTAATTAAGTTAGCACCTTTGACCACTCTAGTTGCCGAGGATAGCTTATCTTCAGCATCCTCTCTTGACAAAATTATTTTTTGGCCTTTCTCATCTAACTTTTCAATCCTGACTGTTATTGCAGAGTTTGTTTTAAAACCCTCCATTACTTCAGATAAAGTAATTTCAGGGAGGTTAGCTTCACTTTGATACCAAATACCAACATTATCATCATGGGTAATTCTTTCCTGAGATTGAAGAAGAGCAAAGTCATCTATTGGAATTCTTTTATCTTTTTTAATATCATAGAACTGAAGTATCTCTCCATTTTGTATTTCAACAGCTCCATACTCTCCTTTTATAAAGTTTTTCCATTCCCATGCTTGTGAACCAACAAACACTGCACCTCCTATTATAGTCAATAACATGTAGAACGCAACTTTGTTTTTATCATTATTATGACCTGCATCAACTGCTAAAACCATGGTTACTGATGAAAAAATTAGAATAAAAGTCATCAAAGCAACATAATACATTGGAGCATCTACTCCATGCAGAAATGGAAAATGATGAAAAACCTCGTCAGCAATTGGCCATGAGTCAATATTCTTAAACCTTGAAAATCCATAGGCAACTAAAAATCCAGAAAATGTAAGAGCATCTGATACAATAAAAAACCACATCATTAATTTTCCATAGGCCGCATCAAGTGGTTGCATACCACCTCCACCCCATGAAGTATTTTTTGTCTTTGATAATGAAGATGCTTGCATCTAGGGCAATTTAGAGTATAAATTTATTAATTTTTAGCTGAAGTATTTAATAAAAAAGAATAAATATATCCATAGAGCACCAAGAAAATGCCAGAAAATTAATGCCATTTCAAAACCTAGTTTATTATTCTCATATTTTCGATTATTAAATTTAGTTGTAACAACAGTTAAAACAATAATACCAGCAAATAGATGGGCTAAATGTAAAAAAGCTAAGATGTATATATACGATGTAGTGACAGAGCTTTCAGGACCAGTGAAATAATAACCTTGAGATATAATCTCACCAAAACCTAAAAATTGAGATATAACAAATATTAGCGCCATCAGGATAGTAAGTCCTAAAAAAATATTTACATTATTTTTCTGAAGGTAAATGTTAATATTTTCTGGAAGAGAGACTCGAACATACTGGTCAAGTTTAATCTTTGCTAACTGAAAAAAAACACTACTAAGTGCAATTGAAATCGTACTTATTGTAAACCAAGTTGGTAAAACAAAGGAATCTAACCAGTCAGGCCTTGAGCTACTTATAATGAATGCACTAGTTAATCCAGCAAAGGTCATAGTGATACTTATCATCCCAAACCACAACATCATCTTTCTAGCTTTTGCAACCTTAGATTCTATTGAACTAACTTCACTCATTGTAATAAAAATTTATCAATTACAAATATAATTTGAATAAAACTTAAATAAAAAATACTTACATACATTAGTCTTATAGCATTTTGTTTATCCTTATACCTCATTAATTTTAATGCTTGATATAACATTAACAATCCTGAAATTAAAATTAATATCAACGAGTATGTACCTATTGATAATTTTCCCGTAAAATTAAAATAAGGCAGTGATGACACAATAATCATCCATATAGAATAAAATACAATTTGAAATGCTGTTGCATTATCTCTTTTACCGCTTGGTAACATTTTAAAACCAGCATTCTTATAGTCATCGTGAGACATCCATCCAATAGCCCAAAAGTGAGGAAATTGCCAAAAGAATTGTATCATAAATAATATTCCTGTTTCAATTGAAAATCTATTAGTCACGGCAACCCAACCTAACATAAATGGTATTGCACCTGGAATTGCTCCAAAAAATACTGACAAAGGAGTGAGAGTTTTTAACGGAGTGTAAAGACCTAGATAAATAATCATTGACACTAATCCAAATAAAGCAGTTCTAAAGTTGATCAAATACAACATACTTAATCCTAAGATACCGAGTGTAACACATATTATAAGGGCTTTGTTAACTGTCATTTCTCCACTTGGTATGGGTCTAGAGGATGTTCTTATCATTAATGCATCTCTTCTTCTTTCAATAACTTGATTAAACCCATTTGAAGCTCCAACCACAAAAAAACCACCTATTACAAGAAGTGAGAAAGTAATTAATGAAAATATATCAAATGCTATCAAATATGAGCATACCGAAGAGAGAACTACACTTAGAGATAATCTGTATTTGATTAAAATAAGAATTTGAGAAAATAAAGACACTTGCTTTATATTTAAAGTATCAGACATTAATTTATGTTTGGGATGTATACTTTATTGAAGTCTGAATGTAATAGGTATACTAAAAGGAACTCTAACAGCTCTACCTCTTTGTTTACCAGGTGTCATTCTTGGTAGTCTGCTAATTATCCTCTGTGCTTCATTTTCAAGATTTTTATCTGGACCTCTCATTCTTATGTTAGTTATAGACCCATCTTTATCTATCACAAAATTTACATAAACTCTACCTTGAATACCCATTTCCTGTGCAATTTCAGGATATCTAAAATTTCTTCTTATGTGGTTATTCATCTTATCCTGAAAACAACTTCTTCTTTGAGACTTAGAAACTGACTCACATCCTGGAAAAATTGGAACATCCTCAATTACAGCAAAAGGAACGTCAATGTCTTCAAACTCTTCTTCAACCTCAATCTCTTCAATGATAATTTCATCCTGATCGGTTTCGGTAGATTCAATAACTGTTTCTTCAACTTCCTCTTCATCCTCTACAACTTCAATGACTTCAGGTGCAGGTGGCGGTGGTGGCGGTGGTGGAGGAGTTTTTAACTGTTCAGTAATTGGGATATCTTCATCATCATCCTCAAGCATATCAATATTGGAAAGATCAAATGATTTCTCATAGGATTTATACTCTATAGCCCCCCATGTTATACCAAGAACAAGGGAGAGACCAATAACAAAGTAAAGGTTCCTGTTTTGGTTTAAGTCAGCTTTTGGATTTTTTTTCGGTTGCATTAATCAATTTTAAAGTGCTAATCTATAAAAAAATATAATTATTTCATATAGTTGGCTAATTCTTTATTTTTTAATTATCAATTAAATTTCGATAATTATCGGAGCTCATAAGATTTTCAACATCAGCAGGGTCTGTAACCTCAATTTTTATTATCCAACCCTGGCCATATGGGTCATCATTTACAACTTCAGGAGCATCTTCAAGTGAGGAGTTAACCTCTATTACCTTTCCAGTTACTGGCATAAATAAATCTGAAACTGTTTTGACTGCTTCAACTGTTCCAAATACATCATTTGAGTTAATTTCAGAATCCAATGTATCAACTTCGATGTATACAATATCACCCAGTTCGCTTTGAGCAAAATCAGTAATTCCTATAGTAGCAATATTTCCTTCTAATCTAATCCATTCATGCTCCTCAGTATATTTAAGTTCCTCCGGAATATTCATAATTATAATTTATTTAATGATTGTTTAATTAGTTCTTGAAGTTCTATCTCTTTATTTTCAAAATATATTTTACTTACTATTTTTTCTGATTTTTGTTTATTGAACCCCAAAACTGAAAGAGCAAGTAAAGCTTCTTTTTTTATGTCATACATTTCGCTTGATAAATCTAGATCTTTTTTATCAAATAATTCAACTTTATCTTTCAATTCTATTACTAACCTTTGGGCAGTTTTTAATCCAATTCCTTTAATTGATTTTATTCTATCTATATCTTCTGACCAAACTGCATCCTGTATTTCTTTTGGTGATATTGAAGATAGAATTGTTCTTGCAGTACTTGGGCCAATTCCGGATACTGAAATCAGTTGTTGAAATATTGCTCTCTCAGATTTTTCACTAAACCCAAAGAGAATATCTGAGTCTTCTTTTCTTTGAAGATAAGTGTATATTTTTATGTTTTCCTCATCAAGGATTCTTTCAAAAGTATTTAATGAAATATTTATCTCATAACCTATGCCTGACGATTCAACTACAATTTTTGTGGGTGTTTTTTCAATTAGTCTTCCTTTGATATAGGTAATCATTATTTTTTTATTTTTCTTTCGTTTGAATCAATGACTGATATTGCTGCCATATTTACTATTTCATCAACAGATGCACCAAGTTGTAATATATGAATTGGCTGTTTCAAACCAATAAGAATTGGTCCTACCGAGACAGCCCTATCCAGTTCTTTAATTATTTTATAGGTAATGTTAGCAGAATCAAGATTAGGAAATATTAAAGTATTAACCTTTCTCCCGTTTAGTATTGAAAAGGGAAATCTATTTTTTAACATATCTCGATTTAAGGCAAAATCTGATTGAATTGGTCCATCAACCAATAATTCTGGGTGTTGAGTATGAAGTATTCTAACCGCTTTGGAAACTTTTTTTGCTTCATCAAAATCTGAAGATCCAAAATTCGAATAAGACAAAATTGCTATTACTGGATCTATTCCTAGTCTTTTCACAACTTTAGCAGTATCAACAGTTATCCTAGCAATTTCTTTATAAGTTGGATTTATATTTAAAGATGTGTCGGAACAGAATAAAGGCCCTGTCTTTGTAATCATTAAGTTTGTTGCTGCTACCTTCTCAACATTTTCTGCTTTTCCAATTGATCTTATTAAAGGTAAAAAAACGGAAGGATAACTTTTTGAATACCCCGAAAGCATACAATCCGCATCACCGTTTTCTACCATCATTGCACCAAAATAATCTCTACCCCTGATAAGTCTCTTTACATCCTCTAATGTTTTTCCTTTTCTCTTGAGTTTCTTAAATAAAATTTGAGAATATACTTCAGCTCTATCTTTATTTACTTTATCTTTTGGATCAATTATTTCAATATCCTCGTTAAATTCGAGAGATTCCATTAACTCTTCAATAATTTTTTTTCCACCTAACAAAACAGGTTCTGCAATTCCTTCCTCGAAGCAAATTTGTGCAGCTTTCAAAACATCCATATGGTCAGCTTCAGCAAATACAAGTTTTTTATTTTTGGCTTTTCTAGCACGTCTATGGATAATTCTAATTAGTTTTTGATTATTACCAAGCCTTTCCTCGAGAATTTGTGTGTATTTATCCCAATCTGTAATTGGTTCCTGAGCTACTCCTGATTCCATAGCTGCCCTAGCAACAGCTGGAGGAATTTCACTTATAAGTCTTGGATCAAAAGGTTTAGGAATTATATAATCTTTACCAAAAAGTAGTTTAGTTTCATCATAAGCAATATTTACTTGTTCTGGTACAGGTTTTTTTGCAAGTTCAGCTAGAGCAACCACTGCAGCTTTCTTCATCTCTTCGTTAATCTTTGTTGCTCTTACATCAAGAGCTCCTCTGAAAATAAAAGGGAATCCAAGGACATTATTTACTTGGTTTGGAAGATCAGATCTTCCAGTAGCAAATATTATATCATCTCGTACTGACATTGCAATATCATAATTAATCTCTGGATCAGGATTTGCCATTGCAAAAACAATTGGATCGTTAGACATTGATTCAAGCATTTTTTCTGTTAAGATATTAGCCATAGACAATCCAATGAAAACATCTGAATTTACCATTGCCTCCTCAAGAGAATTAATTTTTCTTTTAGTTATAAAAAATTTTTTCTCATTAGAAAGGTCAGTTCTTGATTGATTTATTACACCTTTGCTATCAGTCATAATAATATTCTCAATTTTAGCCCCAAATGAAATGTATAGCTTAGTACAAGCAATTGCAGCTGCACCAGCTCCAGATACAACAATTTTTATATCCTCAATTTTTTTACCAACTAATTCAAGTGCATTTAATAACGCAGCAGCAGAAATAATAGCTGTGCCGTGTTGGTCGTCATGCATAACAGGAATATCAAGCTCATCTATTAATTGTTTTTCAATTTTAAATGCTTCTGGTGCTTTAATATCCTCAAGATTAATACCTCCAAAAGTTGTAGAAATTGATTTCACAACACTTATAAACTTATCTGGATCTTTTTCATTAATCTCAATGTCAAAAACATCAATGTCTGCAAATATTTTAAATAATAATGCTTTCCCTTCCATAACAGGCTTAGATGCATCAGGACCAATATCACCAAGCCCTAGTACTGCTGTTCCATTTGAAATAACAGCAACCAGATTTGATTTATTTGTATACTTATAAACATTTGAAGGATCTTGTTCGATCTCTTGACATGGAATAGCTACTCCTGGAGAATATGCAATAGCTAGGTCTCTTTGGGAATTGTATTTTTTTGTTGGGACAACCTCAATTTTTCCTGGCTTTGGCTTTGCGTGATAAACCAGCGATTCTCTTCTATCTCTTCTCTTTGCCATAAAGATGAATTATAGTCAAATATAAATTATTAATTAAATAAATTATTCTGATTGGTTTTATTTCTTCCAAGATGATTATACGCCTTATCCGTTGCTTGTCTTCCTCTAGGTGTTCTAACGATAAAACCTTGTTGGATTAAGAATGGCTCATATACTTCTTCAATAGTTTCTGAGTTTTCAGACAAGGATGTTGATAAAGTTGAAATACCAACAGGACCTCCATTATATTTTTCAATAATAGTTTCTAAAATTTTATTATCCATTTCATCTAGACCATTTTTGTCAACATTCAAAGAAGCTAAAGAATATTTTGTGATTTCAAGATTGATTTTTCCATCACTTTTAATTTGTGCAAAATCTCTAACCCTTCTTAGTAAAGAATTTGAAATCCTTGGTGTGCCTCGACTTCTTCTTGCAATTTCAAAGCAGGAGTCACTGTCAATGGATAAGTCTAATATATCAGAACTCCTTTCAACAATTTTTGATAAAATCTCATCATCATAATGCTCTAGTCTATTTGAAATAGCAAATCTTTCTCTCATTGGATTGGTAAGAAAGCCAGACCTGGTAGTTGCTCCAACAAGTGTAAATGGGTTAAGATTTAATTGAACTGTCCTTGCGTTTGGACCAGACTCAATCATTATATCAATTTTAAAATCCTCCATTGCAGAATATAGATACTCTTCAATAATAGGACTTAACCTATGAATCTCGTCAATGAATAATATATCTCTTTCTTCAAGATTTGTTAATAACCCTGCAAGATCACCCGGCTTATCAATTACCGGACCAGATGTAACCTTTAGACCTACATTAAGTTCGTTTGCTAAAATATGTGCCAGTGTTGTTTTTCCCAGACCTGGAGGTCCATGAAATAACGTGTGGTCAAGAGCATCATTCCTTTGATTTGATGCCTCCACAAAAACTTTTAAGTTTTTAATTATAGATTCTTGACCAAAGAAGTCAGAAAACTTAAGTGGCCGTAAAGCTTTATCAAATTCTTTATCTTTTTCCTGGTTTATATCCATTACATCAAATATACATTAATTGTATTATTTGAATTGATATTAGCAATTAATGCTGAAGCTCTTTCTCTCCTTTTTTTAGTGGCATATTTTGTGGGATAAAATCCACTTTTGAACCTGGTTTGGAATAATCATAAGCCCATCTAAAAACATGAGGAATTTTTCCTGGCCAATTACCATGAATATGTTTAATTGGAGCTGTCCATTCAAGAGTAGTTGACTTCCAAGGATTTTGCTCAGTTTTCTTACCATAATACATACTACTAATAAAATTATATAGGAAAATAATTTGAGCTGCACCAGCTAGCAAAGCAAACAATGTTATGATAACGTTAATATTTGCTACATCATCAAAATAAGGAAAATTAGTATTAGTGTAATATCTTCTAGGAAGGCCTGCCATACCAATAAAGTGCATTGGGAAAAATACCCCATAAGCGCTTATAGCGGTAATCCAAAAATGAACGTAACCAAGAGTTTTATTCATCATCCTACCAAACATCCTGGGATACCAATGATATACACCAGCAAAAAGACCATAAAGTGCAGAAATACCCATGACCAAATGAAAATGTGCAACTACAAAGTATGTATCATGTAAGTTGATGTCCAAAGCACTATCACCTAGAATTATTCCTGTAAGACCACCAGTTATGAATGTAGATACAAGACCAATTGCAAATAACATAGCAGGATTAAATTGAATATTTCCTTTCCAAATAGTAGTTATGTAATTAAATGCCTTAACTGCAGAAGGAATTGCAATCAATAGTGTTGTAAATGTAAATACTGAACCTAGGAAAGGGTTCATTCCAGTTACAAACATGTGGTGACCCCAAACAATTGTAGATAAAAAAGCAATTGCTAAAATTGATCCAACCATGGCTCTATAACCAAAAATTGGTTTACGAGCATTTGTTGCAATAACTTCAGAAGCTATTCCTAGAGCTGGAAGAAGTACTATGTATACTTCTGGATGCCCAAGAAACCAGAAAAGATGCTCAAATAATACTGGAGAGCCACCCTGATAATGCAATACTTCTCCTTGAATAAATATATCTGACAAAAAGAAGGAAGTACCAAAACTTCTATCCATTATTAATAATAGCGCTGCAGATAATAGTACTGGAAATGATACTACACCGATAATGGCAGTAACTAAAAATGCCCATACAGTCAAAGGAAGTCTTGTCATTGTCATTCCTTTGGTCCTAAGGTTTAGTACGGTTACTATATAATTTAAAGCAGCAAGTAATGATGATGCAATAAAAAATGCCATAGATACCAACCATAATGTCATCCCCGCGGCTGAACCTGGCTGAGCTTGCGGCAAAGCACTCAAGGGTGGATAAATTGTCCATCCTGCTGCTGCAGGACCAGCTTCAACAAATAGCGATGCAATCATTAGTGCAGAAGAAATAAAAAATAACCAATAAGAGATCATATTTAGAAATCCTGAAGCCATATCTCTTGCACCAATTTGAAGAGGAATAAGAAGATTACTAAATGTACCACTTAAACCTGCAGTTAACACAAAGAATACCATTATTGTTCCGTGTATTGTTACCAGTGCTAAATATACATTAGGATCCATAACACCATCCGTAGCCCACTTACCTAATAATACATCGAATATTCCAAAAGATTCCTCAGGCCAAGCAAGCTGAAGTCTGAATAATAAAGACATAGCAATTCCAACAATCCCCATTATCAATCCTGTAATTAGATATTGTTTTGATATCATTTTATGATCAATACTAAAGATATATTTAGTGATAAAAGTTTCTTTATGATGATGATGATCATGATCATCTTCGTGAGACTCTACAATGATATCTTTTTCCTCTGAAATATCAAGCTCTATATCTGTCCCTACTATTTTAGCTCTTCTGTTATTTTTATTTGCCATTTTTTATAATTCTATTGAACAAATTCTTTAAATGTAAGTTGATTATCTAGCCACGAATTGAATTCTTCTTCTGTCTCAACTATTATTTTCATCTGCATGTTATAGTGCGAAGCACCACAAATTTTATTACATAAAAGTAAAAAATCAAACTCATATGGATCAAGGGGAAATTCTCCTTCTGCAACTAAATCTTCACTTTTATCGAATCTGATTTTATTAATTTTTCTAACCTTTTCAACAATCTCAGGCCTTAGTCTCATTTCATCAGTTGTAACATTAGGGGTAAAAGCAAACTGATTTATCATACCTGGAACGGCATTCATTTGTGCTCTAAAATGAGGCATGTATGCAGAGTGAAGGACATCTTGTGATCTAATTCTAAATACAACCTCTCTATTAACTGGAAGATGAAGTTCCTGAACCACAATATCATCATCTCCATTTCTGTCGGTTGGATCAATTCCTACTAAATTTTTTCCATCAAAATCTTGGAGAAAACGAACATTAGCATCACCTAAAACACCATCCTCTCCTGCATATCTTGCTTTCCAATTAAACTGTTGAGCGTATAATTCTACAACAAGAGCATCATCATTTTCCTCAATTGTCATAATATCTACCCACGTAAATAAACCATACAATATAAGTCCTGCAAGGGCAATTGTTGGAATTATAGTCCAAACACCCTCTAGAAAATTACTATCTGCAAAGAATAAGGCCTTCCTTTTTTTATTTCCTCTATATTTAAATGCAAAATAATGAAGTAAAGCTTGTGTAATTGTCTGTACAAAAAATATTACAGCAAATGAAAACCAAAGTAAATTATCATAATTCTCTCCGTGAACAGATGCAGACTCAGGAAGTATAACATCACCCCATTGGAAAAAAGAGAAGATAGTTAGTGCATAAATAAATATCAGGAAGAGAAACATAAGTTTTCCCTGAATATCATTATCATTATCAGATGCTATTTCAGTATCATTAAAGTCTACAGGTTTAGATAACTCTAGAATTTTAGTCAGCTGCCAGACTGCAATTGAAATTAATATTAATGATGTTATAACTAATAATATTGTCATGTTAATCTAAATTATAATATTGAAATGTTTTACTTTCTTCAATAAACGGATCGCCTTTAGCTAAAATTGGGGCTTTTGAAATTGCTCTAAATACGATATACAAGAACGTACCAAGAAAAAACATAAATCCACCAATCTCAGCAGGACCAAATGACCAGAGGTCACCAACAGCTGAAGGCATAATCATATTATAAACGTCTATATAGTGTCCAATTATAATTATAATTCCAGTTAAAATTACAATAAACTTAGTCTTCTTAAAATCACTATTCATAAGAACAATTAATGGGAATATAAGGTTTAACACTACCATACCAAAGAAAAGAAAATTGTAGTCCTCAATCCTGGTAATAAAATAAACTACTTCTTCAGGAATATTAGAATACCATATTAACATAAATTGCGAAAACCATAAATAAGCCCAAAAAACACTTACACCAAACATAAATTTTGCCAAATCATGAATATGACTATCATTAACAAAATTTAGATAGTTCTTAGATTTTAGATAGATGGTTATTAAAGCTAAAGTAGTAATACCTGAAACAAACATTCCAGCAAATACATACCAACCAAAAAGAGTACTAAACCAGTGAGGATCAATTGACATAATCCAATCCCATGACATCATAGATTCTGAGACTAAAAAGAAAACCAAAAATCCGGCAGAAAACTTAAATAATTTTTTATGAATATTAATATCGTTACTGTCATCTTGTTGTAGTGAAAGTCTCCTCGTTATTTCACGATAAATTACCCAGCCTGTAATGTATATAATCGCTCGTACAAAAAAGAAAGGAATATTTAGATATCCTATTTTATTTCTGATAATCTCATCATGAGCAACTACATCAGGATCCATCCAGATAAAAAGATGATTAAATTTCAATGCTGAAAAACCTAGAATTATTAATACGAATAAACATCCTAAAAATAAATATCCTGTTATACCCTCCATAATTCTATATAAAACAATTGACCATCCAGCTTGAGAAGCTCTTTGAATCGCATAGAAAGCTAAAACTCCAAGAGAAATCATCATGAAGAATAATGCAGGGACATATACAGCAGCCCATGGTTTATTTTGAAGTTGATAAAAAACATGTTTATCATGGTCATACTCGTGCCCACCCTCATATTCATTCACTGAATCTCCATGTCCTGAAACACTGTGGTCAGAACTGTAGTCAGAGCTGTGATGCATATTTGCAACAATTTCTTTTGCCTGTTCAGGAGTTGATGGAGCTGAATAAAATCCAATAATAATTCCTATAAGTCCGGATATAACTAGTCCTAGTGAGAGAGTTTTGATTTGCCTAGATAATTTGTAGTCTTTCATAATTATTTACTTGCTTCTTCTCTTAATTGCATTACATATTGGGCAATTTGCCATCTCTCCTCCTCATTTACCTGACCAGCATGAGAACCCATAGCGTTAATTCCATACATTAACACATGGTATATACTTCCAGGTGTAATATCCCTATCAATGTATGCAGGAATTCCTAAAAACTTTTCTCTTTGTGCTAATATCCCCATTCCATCTCCTTTATCACCGTGACAAACAGAGCAATATATTTCATATAGTTCCTTACCTTGACTTAAGTTTTTGTTATTAACTTCAATTGGAGATATCAACTGATATTTTGCCAATTCATAACCTTCATTTGAATCTTCATAATCATAAGGCTCCCATCCTCTTGGAATTGACCCTTCCGGAGGTAGTTGAGCAACGATACCATTTGCAAAACCATCGGATTCAGCATAAGTCTCATAAGCAAGTGATTCATACATATCAGGGAAATATTGGAAGTTAGGTTTTGAAGGATCAAAACATGAACTAAATAGTAGAGATACAGATATGATTATAAGGATATTATTTCTCACTTTTTATATTTCTTTAATTTCAATTGCTCCCATTTTTTTTAGTAATTTTTTGGTATTTAATAAATTAGATCCAGAATCCATATCAATCAAAAATCTATCATCAGTGGTTCTAGGGTTTGGATTTTCAGCTTTTTTAAAGGGCCAAATTTTGCTTCTTAGATAGAATGTTATTACCATCATGTGGGCAGCAAAGAAAACCGTCATCTCAAAAATTATTGGAACAAAAGATGGTATATTTTCAATTAAAGTAAAACTCGGTTTTCCTCCAATGTCTTGAGGCCAATCAACAATCATTATGTAGTACATCATTAAAACAGCAACAGTAAAACCAAAGCACCCGTAAAGAAAGGTTGCTATAGAAATATTTGTTGGTTTTAATTTCATTGCTTTATCAAGTCCATGAACTGGAAATGGTGTATAAACTTCATGTATATACATTTTATTCTTAACTATCTCTTTAACAGCATTGATTAGAGTATCATCATCATCAAACAAAACATGTATTCTTTTAGTACTCATTTTTTATCTCTTATTTTTTTATATTCCTCTCCAGAGGACTTTAATATAGTCTTTATTTCAGCCTGAGCAACAACAGGAAAACTTCTTGCGTAAAGTAAAAATAATACAAAGAAGAAACCAATAGTGCCAATAAATATCCCAATATCAACAAAAGTTGGAGAAAACATTGTCCATGAAGATGGAAGATAGTCTCTATGAAGAGATGTAACTATAATAACGAATCTCTCAAACCACATACCTATATTTACAATAATTGAAATTATAAATGACCAGATTATATTAGTTCTTATTTTTTTTATCCACATTACTTGAGGAGAAACAACATTACATGACATCATAAGAAAGTAAGCCCACCAATATGGACCAGTAGCCCTATTTAGAAATGCATACTGTTCATATTCAACCCCAGAATACCATGCAATAAACAGCTCCGTTATATATGCACATCCTACTATTGATCCAGTAATCATTATTACTATATTCATCATCTCAATATGCTGAAGAGTAATATAACTTTCAAGTCTAGATACTTTTCTCATAATAATCAATAATGTTTGAACCATTGCAAATCCTGAAAAAATAGCACCTGCAACAAAATAAGGAGGGAAAATTGTTGTATGCCAACCAGGTATTACGGAAGTAGCAAAATCAAATGATACTATTGTATGAACAGATAAAACAAGAGGTGTAGCTAGACCTGCTAGAACAAGTGATACCTCCTCAAACCTCTGCCAATCTTTTGCTCTTCCTGACCAGCCAAAGCTAAGTAAACTGTAGATTTTCTTTTGAAATGGTTTAACAGCTCTATCTCTTATCATAGCAAAGTCTGGAAGCAATCCTGTCCACCAAAAAACTAATGATACAGTCAAATAAGTAGAAATAGCAAACACATCCCATAATAATGGAGAGTTAAAATTAACCCAAAGTGATCCAAATTGGTTAGGAATAGGAAAGAACCAATAGATCAGCCATGGCCTTCCCATATGAATCACTGGGAATAACCCTGCTTGAATTACAGAGAATATTGTCATTGCCTCTGCAGATCTGTTAATACCCATTCTCCATTTCTGTCTAAAAAGAAGAAGTACAGCAGAGATAAGAGTACCCGCATGACCAATACCAACCCACCAAACAAAATTTGTTATATCCCAAGCCCAGCCAACTGTTTTGTTCAGTCCCCAAGTTCCAATTCCAGTACCAATTGTGTATGCTATACAACCTAAGCCCCAAAGAAAGGCAACCATAGCTATAGAAAAGGCAATCCACCAGTCACGATCTGGAGGAGTTTCAACTGGTCTTGCAATATCATTAGAAATATCTGCATAAGTCTTTTCTCCAAGTACAAGTGGTTTTCTTATGGGAGCTTCATAGTGTGATGACATATCTATATTTTTTTAGTATTTCTAATTTTCACCTGATAAATAACATTAGGTTTTGTCCCAATACTTTCAAGAACCCTATAAGTTCTATCTCCATTTTTAACTTTTCTAATTTCACTCTCTTTATCATTTATATCACCAAATACCATTGCATTATCGTCACAAGATTCAGAACATGCAGTTTTGAATTCTCCGTCTCTGACTCTTCGACCTTCTTTTTTAGCATCAAGAATTGTCTTTTGAGTCATTTGTATACAGAGT
>Ga0163109_10002140_pt1 | contig 15527 bp, 16 predicted proteins | sample CRUFie1St13metaG_FD_108704 | JGI IMG/M metagenome (GOLD analysis project Ga0163109, IMG submission 108704) | Marine microbial communities from the Costa Rica Dome - CRUD Field 142mm St13 metaG | ecosystem: Environmental > Aquatic > Marine > Oceanic > Photic zone | place: Costa Rica: the Eastern... | reverse complement strand
CCTCAAATTTCTACAGTCATTAAAACTGCTCTTTTTTTTCTTATTCCATTTTCAGTGTTGTTGGCATTTATGTATTCAGGCTACACACCTCAGTTTTCAGCAGCAATTGCAATACTATCTGGATTACTTCTTTTATTTTTTGACATAAATTTAAAATTTAGTTGGAAAACGACAAAAACAAGAATTGCAAACGCATCGTTATTTGCAGGCCGTCAAGTATCAATAATAGCATCTATTATTCTTTGTGCTTCACTAATAGTTGGGGTTCTAGGAATAACAGGGTTGGGGATAAAAGTAACATCTTCAATTATTACTCTATCTGGTGGTAATCTATGGTTAGCTCTTTTTCTAACGGCCATTGCATGTCTCATTTTAGGAATGGAAGTTCCAACGACTGCAGCATACGTAATCTGTGTATCTGTAGCTGGTCCAGCACTTATTGATTTAGGCCTTAAACCACTATTAGTGCATTTATTCATTTTCTGGTTTGCACTTTTGTCTACAATCACACCACCTGTTTGTGGAGGTGTTTTTATTGCAGCAAGTATGGTAGAAGAGAATTGGTTAAGAGTTGCCAAAACTGCTCTAGTTTTGGGTCTAGGATTATATATCATTCCACTTGCTATGATACGTCACCCTTCGTTAATTGATTTTGCTAATTTTCCACTTTTAAGTATTTTAACCTCAATTCAAATTGGGGTAGGATTATTTTTCGTTAGTAAAGGTTTGATTGGTAAAAATTTAATATTAAGTAGATTATTTTTAATTGTTTCTGGAACTACAGTTATTTTTCTTCCTAACGTAGGTTCCATTATATACTGATATGATTTTATTTAATCTTTAAATTTTAGCTCAATTGAAAATATAAAATTATTGGAAAATATAAAATTGATAAACTTGTGGACGCAATAACAATTCCAGCAACAGCTTTATCATCAGCATTATATTTTTTTGCTAAAAGATAAGAAGTTACAGCAACTGGAGCAGACATTTGCAATACAAGAATAGAAAAAGGAATATGGTCGAGATATAAAATGTATCCAATAATTAAAGATAATGATATGCAGATAAATAACTTTAAAATACTTAATTTTAGAGCCCAATAAAAGTGGTTAGTATTTAAACTAGCTACTGCTACTCCAAGTGTAATAAGCATAAGTGGTATAGCCATTTGTCCAATTAGCTCAAATGTAGAGGTTAAAAAATGTGGAGTTTGGTATCCTGTTACTAAAAAAAATAAACCTAGAAATGTTGCTGTTAGTAGGGGTTCATTTTTAAGTGTTTTAAATAATGACATCTTTCCTGAAACAAACCAAATTCCAATAGAGAAAGATAAAATTGAGGTAATTGATAGAACTAAAACAGCATAACCTAAGCCAATTTCTCCAAATGCAAAGTAAGCTAAAGGTAACCCAATATTGCCAGTATTGCCAAAAGATAAAGGAGCTAAATATGTTTTGGAATTTATTTTAATTAATTTGATGATTAAAAAAAAGGTTATAATTATAAATGCATAGGTAAAAAGAGTAACTAGAGTAAAATTAAACAAAAGTTTTATGTCTATTTTAGTATTCATGAGTGAAACGAATACAAGGCAAGGTACTGCTATGTTCATACACAACCTAGTTACAAATTGCATAGGATATTCAAATCCCTTTTTAACCCAAAAAAAACCAAGAAATGAAAGAAAAAAAACTGGAAAAACAATCTCTATAACTTCAATAAATATCATTTTTCTCAAATAAATTTTTAAAATATTTTTCTGAAAAGTTTAGTCAATTAAGTCTTAGGTTTAAATCTAATGTCTGACTCTTTGGATCCATCGTGGTATGTCCCAAAAACTCTATCAAATGGTACTAACCCATCACCACCATAATTAACGTTAAAGTATTTATGATGAAGGTAGTGCATATATGCATGAGTATCAAATGCTTTTTTCGATGATATTTCAACTTTATCAAAACCAATATGACCAGGTACAGCTCCAAAGCCTGCAAAATGTAATTGATAAAGTGCTATGATTGGGTTAGATGGAAGCAAGAAATGCCAAAAAACTGTACCAAAATATAAAATATGTTCAACCGGATGCATCGATAGTGATGACCATGGACTTGGGTTTACTGATTTGTGATGAACAGAATGCACCCATTTATATAGAATAGGAATGTGTATTAGTCTATGAATGCAGTAAAAATGAAAATCATGAATTATAGGTACAACTAAAATCATAAGAATGAACCATATTTTATTCTCTGAAAAATTAATCCAAGGTACGTATCCATTGGAAAAAGTCCATAACATTAGAATTTGAAGCATAGACCATATGGGAACACCAAAAAACATTGATCTTGTCATATTATCTATTGTTTGGTTTTTGAACCAAAAAAACTTATTTTTAATATCCTGAGGAAAACTTTTATTATATTTGAATCTATTTAATTGTTTTTTCTTTATGTAAAGGGGAACTTCCCATCCTTGATACCAAATAAAAGCCAAAACCATATTAATAACTAAGATATTGATAGTCCAATCCCATGAAAAATTAGACATAGTTTCCACTGGGGGTATAACTAGAAACCAATAAATAATTGAAGAAATCATAAATAGTACATTATAAGGAAAAAAATATGCAGGTATCCAAGCCAATATTTTTTTTGGTTTAGGTGGAAATAACCAAAGAGGGGCTGGCTCTAATAATTTATTTGGAGCCCAATCACCACGTTTATCACGAGTACCAAATTCTTTATCGTCCAATTATGTTCTCTTCTTAACAAAAAAATACATCCATTTCATTTTATATATTTTAATGACTTGAGTAAACTAATTTTAGAATTATCAGAGAATAATTATTTATATTAAAATGATAAATTTATTTTATTTTTTAAAATACTTATCTTATGTTTTATTGATACATAAATTTTTTCTATTTGCCTTAGAGACTTACCCTTTTGATTATTTTCGCTTTTGGTGTTTTCTTCCTAATAATTACTCCTGGTCCTGGGGTTTTATCAACTGCTGGAGTAGGTACTGCTTATGGTTTTAAGTCAGGAATAAGATATGTTTTTGGACTTTTTTTGGGTACTAACATTGTTGCCTTATTAGTTATTTCTGGTCTAGCAAGTATTATTTTTTCTTATCCCATAGTTAGAACTATTTGTTTATTTTTATCATCAATTTTTTTTATATATCTATCATTAAAAATTTTGTTTAAAGATGCCAATTTAAATTTTTTAAAATCCCAAACTATGCCTGGAATTAAACATGGAATATTCTTACAGCTTATTAATCCAAAAGCTTATATAGTTAATTTATCTTTTTATTCAGGTTTTGTTTTCTATCCCTCAAATTTTTTAACAGAAATTTTATTAAAACTGTTAATAAGTAATTTAATTTGGATTCCTATACATTTAATTTGGTTATATGCAGGGGTTTTATTTTATGAATTGCCTTTGAGTAAAACTATCAAAAATATAGTAAGATATTTGATGGCAATAAGTTTGATTTTAGTAGTTATACTTTCTTTAGCATCATTATAAAAATTAAATTTTTATTAATTTAGTCTCTCTGATCTAGATTTTCTAATAACTCTTGAAGTCTTTCTAAGGTGCCATTGTCGCTAAAAGACTCAATTATGGAGGGAGCTTTATGCATCCAGTTGGGTCTATTGCCTGACCACAATTCAACTGTTGGTTTAAATTCTATTTGCTCTCCTAATAATCCAGCTGGGATATAAGCCATTCCTTCAAGAAGATCAGGTTTATTATATATAAAACAACTACAAGATGGACAGTAATAGTAATACATATCCATACCACTACCACCAACTATTTTGTAAGATTTTAAACTACCAGTTATATTTATTTCATGTTCAGGCCAAGCTAAAGCAGAAATAGAAGTTCCAATTCTTTGATGGCATATAGAACAATGACACATAAACTGCATCATGGGGTCATGTTCCATCTCGACAGTTATTTCACCACAATGGCATTTTGCACTATATTTCATTGGTGTTTCCTCCATCTCTAAAACTTGCTTTCATTAAAATATACGACCTGAAATTGGTTTTTGTAAAATGAAAAATATAGGGAAAATATGCAAAAGGGGGAGATTGAGGGGGAGTTTTTGAATTTTTCATTTCCAATATGACTGATATGACACTTATGACACCCACCCCTAAGACATATCCTTGAGGTCACCCCAAAAACCATAGCCTAATTTTAGCAAATGCTGGTATTCACACATTTTTTGTTTATTTGTTTATCATAAGTATTTTAAAATATATTAAAGTTTTTTAAAAATCATTTTAGAATAATTTCAAATATAATTCGTTAGTTTAGTAATAATCATAACTTAATATTATCATGCCTAATTAAAAATTATTTTTTTGTTTCCTTTATTACTTCTTTGGCAGCTCTTATTCCTGTAAAAAAAGCACCGTGAGTTGTTGCAAGATATTCAAGATCAGTATGCTCTCCACAAAAAAATAATCTATTATCTACGGGTTCAGCAAGATTTTTAAAATCTTCCTCAGAATTATCGACACTTGGAAAAGAATAGGCTCCTTTTGTAAATGGGTCATTAAGCCAGCTAGTTCGTAATAAACCTTGAACTTCTCCAACATCAGCCTCCCAAACATTTTTTAATACATTTAAGCCATCTTCTATTAGTTCTTCATTTGACATTAAATCTGCCTTTTTAGCATAATCACCCATGCATAAGCCCATCAAAATTTTTTCTTTTGAAAAGGTTCTATAATTCATCCATACAGGCCATTTGCCAGTTTCTTTAGCTACTGTGTAATAATATTGAACATCATCGTCCCAAAATTGATCTGTAAATTTTAAAGCTAATTTTGTAACAGTTCCAAAGCCTACTTTTTCTATACTCTCTTGCTTATATCTAGGAAGTATTGGATTAAATTTGATAGATTTAGATTTTAGCACTCCTAATGGGATTGAGCAAATTACATAGTCACAGTCATAATTTTTGGATGTAGTAGAAACTTTAATATTGCCAGTAATTCTGTAGTCTACTGATTTAACAATTGAATTAGTTCGGATCTGAAGATTTTTAGAAAGTAAATTTATTATTCTATCATATCCGTCTTTGAAAATTACATCAGCCGTCGGAAAACTACTCATCTTATTAATTAGACCTGCAGAAATTTCTTGAACAGGACCTCCATAATTAAATTCTTCATAAGCAGAAAATATCCACCTTATATTTGGGTTACTCCAGATATTTGAGTCATATTTATTAATGGCATCTAAAATACTTCCCTCTGTATTACTGTCTATCTCATCATATATTATTTTTTCCCATATTTCTTCAATCTCATCCCAAACTTTCTCCTCAACATCATTACCTGAAAGATTTAGAAGTTCACAACTATCATCGTCTGTGACAAATAAAGATGAGTTGGTACGATCAGCCAAATTTCTTATAGGGTTATCTTTTGAAGGCCCGTGTATCCAACCTGCCCCATATTCAAAAGGTATACCAAGACTTCGGTCGGTTCTAATTCTTCCTCCAATATAATCCTTGGCTTCTAATATAATTACATTTGCACCATTTTGAATTAATGTTGAGGCCGCGACTAATCCAGAGATTCCCGCCCCAATAACTATAACATTCTTTCCTGCCAAAATTTGATTATTTCCAAAAGTTACTTTAGATAAAGATACATAGCTAATTAGAGATAGGAATGATTTTAATGCGTATCTACGAGAAATATTTATCATCGACTATAGTAATAGGTATTAATTACTGTAAAATTTAAATATAAAAAGTTGTTTTCAAAAAATCTAGATAATTTTAAATATATTTATTTTTAATTAATATTATTTGATTAAAAAGATTTTTATATGAAAATATTATTATTATACAAAATAATAAAAAGTATTAATTTTATTTTTTGATAAGATGAAGCAAAAAACGTTAATCCTTATAAACCAAAAAAGTGTGCTTTCCAAATCTTGTTTAGATACATATAATGCTAATACGGTTAATGAGATGCGACAAGCATCTCATAACGAAAAAAAACAGGTGCTTAAAAAATGTATAGGTTAGTGTCCAAGAGTATTTGATGGAACGAACTATTGAACAAACATTACAGCAAGGAATTGTAGCCCACAATAAAGGTAATTTCCAGGAAGCTGAGCGTTTTTATAAAGCTATATTACAGAAGCAGCCAAAGCATCCAGATGCAAATTATAATTTAGGGCTTATAACCATTTCAATGGATCAAATAGAGGCTGCACTGCCTTTATTTAGAACTGCTCTTGAAGTAAATCCTAATATTGAAAAATTTTGGGTCAGTTATATTTATGCACTTGTGATAGCTAAACGTTTAGAGGAAGCTAAGCAAGCTATTAAAAAAGCCAAAGAGAAAGGTTTCGATTCTAAGAAACTAGATATGTTACTTTCTCAGCCATTAAGTGCAAGTGACATTAAATCCCCATCTCAAAAGCAACTTGATAATCTTTTAGAACACTATCAAAATGGACGACTTAGTGAAGCTGAAAAGTTAGCTAAATCTATTATTCAAGAATTTCCTAGTGATAATTTTAGTTGGAAGATACTGGCCGCAGTATTTAAGTCATTAGGCAAAAATTCTGAAGCTGTTAGTGCTAACCAGAAAGCAGTTGCTTTATCTCCTCAAGATGCTGAAGCTCACTACAACTTGGGTAACACGTTTCGAGCATTAGGTAGATTAGAAGAAGCTGAGGCTAGTTATAGGCAAGCGATTGCTAATAATCCAAAGATGGGAGATGCTTACCTTGGCTTAAGTGAAATTCTTAGGCAATTTGGCAAATTAAAAGAATCGAGTGATTTATATATCAAAGGTTTAGAATTAACCTCAGTTGAAACAGCTTCTAATTCCAATTTAAAGACTGTTATTCCAAAATTTGTAAAAAAAATGCAGCAACAAAATTGGATACCAACCTTTTTTGATAACTATGTATTTTCTCATCTAACAAACAAACCAAACTTATCTAATGACTTTTGTGGCATTTTTGAAGATGGGCAGTCATCTAAAGAAAATAGGTTTATTTCTTTTTCAGAAAGAGTAAAGGCTATACCTGCATTAATGCCCACCGGAAGACTATTTGATGGAATTCCATTTGCTTCATCACAAGGTATTCATTCACTTATTAAATGGAAAGAACATTGTTTATATAAAACGAGTTCGGACTTAGTTTTGTATTGGATGATCCTACAAGATGTCAAGCCGAACGTAATAATTGAGTTAGGGTCTGGGGAGGGTGGCAGCGCTATCTGGTTTGCAGATATGGCTCGCGCGCTAGGTTTAGATACTCATGTATACAGTTACGATATTAAAAAGCCAAAGATATATCATGAACAAGTAACTTTTATTGAATATGATTTAATGAAAATAAATCAAAACTCTAAGCCTCCTTATTGGGAGTTTTTTTTAGGAAAAAAACTATTAATAGAAGATGCTCACGTTAATTTAGATAATGTGTTGAATTTATTTGATAATATTTTAATTAAAGATGACTACCTAATAGTAGAGGATAGTGATGCCAAACAGGAAATATTGAGAGATTTTGCAATTGAGAAAGAACCAAAATATAAATTGGATCAATTCTTTCTTGATTTTTTTGGAAAAAATATTACGTGTTCAAGAAATTCAATATTTAAAGTGTTCGAATGATTTTCTCTAGGAATCCGTGTGTAATTTAAAAATGCAACTATTTATTTCCTGAATTATTTTAAAGAAACATCTACCTTTAAGAAAGTAATCATTGAAATTCCTGTATTTTTAGTGATGAATTTTGTATTTGACAAAGCACCCAATCAAATAAATGGTTTATTACTATTCTGTTTTTCTTTGAAGGTTCTGCCTTGACAATATGTTTGAGGTCTTAGACTTAATTTTTACTGATCCAACTTTCGGCTTACTTTTATATTTATCAAGCTCTTTAGTTAATTCTGGCATAGAAATAAGTTCATCTTGGTCATCCCCAGATGAATGAACAACAACCCATATACATTCATTTTTACTTTGGTTAAAGGGAGTATGAGGAACATTTTCAGGAATAAATATTTGTTCACCTCTTCTAACTAAGATGTGATGTTCCAATTTCTCTCCATAAAATAAGGTACATTCTCCTTCCAATAAATAGGCAATAGTTTCTATCTCTTTATGTATATGAGGGATTGAGTGAACTCCTGGTGGCATAGGTAAAACATTCATACAAACTTTTTCAGAACCTGCAGTATTTCTAGATACACCTGCATTATATGTCACTCCTTGGGCTCCTAAATATTTTTTTCCAGGTTTAATTAACTTAACATTTTTATTTATCATTTTTAATCCAATAAATTCAAAAATTTAAATTTTCAATTTCTTAATTGTACATATTTTTTATTTTTTTAAAAACCATATATCTATCTACTAATTATTCTAAAGAATTAAAATAAATGCTCAATTAAGTTACATTTTTAGATTTGTGATATAAAAGACCCTACCTAAAATATAAATTGAGTTATACCATTAGGATGCGATGGACTAAATTATCAAAGAGTGTGAATATAATTTATTAAGTTGTATTTTTTTTTTATTTAAATACAATTAGCAAAATTTAATCAATTATGAAGCTATTATGAGATATTCAGATTATATTAAAACCGTACATTTTAAACATAAAAGTATAAGTTACAATTTATTAACAAAAAAGGGTACTGTTAACCAAAAAATTAAAGTTTCAGGACAACAAGCTTTTAATCTTATAAAACCATATTGTTCCACACGTATATTTGAACAAATGAAAGCTGTTATTCCTTTAGCGTTATATTTGATATTATTTCAATTTTTTGTATTACAATATCCGGTTCAAGACTTCCTAGCACTACTTGGAGGTTTAGTAGCTGTAATTTTAGGCCTTGCAGTATTTATGGAGGGTTTAAGTACTGGACTGATGCCTTTTGGAACAATTATAGGTGATAATTTACCCAAGAAAGCCAGTATGATAGTAGTTTTATTAATTATTGGAATACTTGGAGTAGGAGTTACATTTGCTGAACCAGCAATTGGAGCCCTACAAGCTTTCGGTTCTTCAGTTGATGTCAATAAAGCACCATACCTTTATGAAATTTTAAATAATTGGACATTGCCTTTGGTTTTAATGGTAGGAGCGGGTGTTGGCATAGCAGCAATTATTGGAACAATACGATTTGTTAAAGGTTGGTCATTAAAACCACTTATATATTTAACCATAGCGCCAGTAATCGTTTTAACTATTTTTGCATGGCTTGATCCAAATTTAAGATCGATTTTGGGATTGGCCTGGGATTGTGGTGCTGTAACAACTGGTCCTGTTACTGTTCCATTAGTATTATCTTTAGGAATTGGTATAGCTAATGCTGCAGGAAAAGGAGATTCATCCTTATCAGGTTTTGGTGTTGTGACTATGGCTTCCTTATTCCCAATTATGGCTGTTCTAATCTTAGCCTTATTTGTTTCATATACAGTTTCTCCAGAACAAATTATAGAATCTGCTAAAAACATGCCGACTGTGGTTGCAAGTGACAAATCAATATTAGATCAAACTCCTTTTGTTGAAATTATATTGGGTGTTAGAGCAATACTTCCATTAGTTATTTTTTTAATGTTTGTTCTTTTTATAATTTTAAAAAGTAGTCTCCCAAATAGACTGATAACAGTTTATGGGTTAGTTTTATCAATAATTGGAATGTGTATTTTTAATGTTGGATTAACTTATGGGTTAGGAGCAATTGGAACCCAAACTGGTGGTATTTTACCTGCAGCTTTTATGAATATTCCAATAAGCGATGTCTCTCCAATTTATTCCGAAATTGTTGGTTTTATTATTGTGATAGTATTTGCCTTCTTGCTTGGTTTTGGTGCAACACTAGCAGAACCTGCTTTAAATGCACTTGGTTTAACAGTTCAAAATTTAACAAATGGAGCTTTCAAAAAATCAATGCTTATGTACAGTGTTTCTATTGGAGTAGCGACAGGTATATCTTTAGGAATTGCAAAGTTAATTTTTTCTATAGATCTTGCTACGATACTTTTACCATTATACGCTATAGGTTTAATATTGACTTTTTTTTCTTCAGAAGAATTTGTTAATGTAGGCTGGGACAGTGCAGGAGTAACTACTGGACCTGTAACTGTACCTCTTGTACTTGCAATGGGTTTGGGGCTTGGTAATGCTGTATCAGCAATTGAAGGTTTTGGAATTTTATCATTGGCAAGTATTTGCCCAATTATAGCGGTACTTACAATGGGGATTATTATACAAATAAAAAATAAATTTTCACAGAACGAGGACTACGAAAATTCAATTGATCCAAACCTTGTTACCGAAAAGGAGCTTTAAAATGAGTGAACGTAACATAACTTATCTTACTAATGCATGCCTTATTACTTGCATTGTTGAAATGGGATCAGCTGAAAAAGTTTTAGAAGCTGCTAAAAATAGCGGAGCACAAGGTGCTACTATCAACTATGCACGTGGAACTGGTATAAGAGAAAAATTAGGATTACTAGGAGTTACTATTGATGAACAAAAAGAAATTATAAGAGTTATAGTTTCAGAAGAACAATCTGAAATAGTATTTGAAGCCATGTATCTAGCTGGTGATTTAGATAAACCAGGAAAGGGAATAATGTATATGTCAGAGCTAGATAAAGTAGCAACCTATATTCCAGATGCTGTTCTTGAAAATATAAAATAATGAGATAATTATGACAGTTGAAATAATAGCACTTGTTGAAAAAAATTATGGTCAAAAAATTCTTGAGGAAATGAATAGTTCGCCAGGAGTTTTGCAAATATTAAATGCAGCTGGTAGATCTGATGATCTTTTTGATAACAAACAATTTGGTACCTTTGGCGAAGCAGCAATTGTAACAATTGTTGCTGATGATAAACAAAAAGAAAAAATATTTGATGATGTTTATAATTTGTGTGATTTAAAAAATAAAAATAATGGTATTGTTTTGATGACTAAATCTCATGCAAAGTTAAAAACGTCTGTAAAAAAGTAAAACTAAATTCAATATAATTTTATGTTTGTATACTTTTAAGTTTTGTTAAACTAACATTTTAATTTTGTTAAAATTTTGCGATAAAAAAATTCCTCATTAAGAAAGCATTTTTTATTAATAAAAAGATAAATCTCTTAGTTATAAAATAAAGTTATTTTTGAATATTTTTCTCTTTAAGTGAAACCAAGATTCCAGATAAAAGAATAAGTACCATTCCAGAAATTATATAGGTTGAAATAAAATCTGATAAAAACAAAACACCCCAAGCGGTAGCAAAAAAAAGGAATGAATATTCAAAAATAGCAACAAAACTTGTTTCTCCTGTTTGATACCCATAGGTAATAAAAATACCACCTATAACTGATATTAAAGCATGAAATAAAATTATTAATAAAGATTTAGTATCAACTGAAGTTAACCCTAAAGATATAAAAGATTTTGAGATTGGAACTAATGAAAAGAACGAATTAAATTCTAGTATTATAATTACAATAAAAGATGAAAGACCAATTCCTAAAAAGAACATGAACATAAGTGATCTAGAATCTTCGTCCATACACCACTTTCTAGTTGTTATTGATGAAAGTGCATAAAAAGCTCCTGCAAATATTGGTATCAGTGTTCCATATGTGAAATCATCAATATTTATATTCAGTACCATAAATACTCCTATGCTTCCTATAAAAATTGATAAAATTTTTATGAGGTTAAATTTTTCTTTATAAAAAATATTAGAAAATAAAATTACAAAAAAAGGAGAAGTAAAAAGTCCTGCAGCAACTTGTGAGATTGGAAAAAAAGCTAAACATCCAAAGTATATTAACATGGCAATTACCATTAAAGCTGTTCTATAAAAAACAAGTTTAAAATTTTTAGGAAAAATTATTAACCAATTTTTATATAGAGAAAATAATATAAGTAGTGGTATTGCAATTAAACTTCTAATTAGATGAAATTGCCAAAGTCCAACTTGATCAGTTAGAAAACGGATATAATTATCACCAATGGCTAGTATCAGCATCCCAAATGCAATGAAAAGTCCTCCCTTTATATTCATTTAATTTTCTTTTTTTATTTTGGAGTAAAATTATAATTTATGTTAAATTTATTTTATTAAAAAGAAATTAATCTTTTTGTTTGTACTTAATGATTAGCTTAAGTTTCACATATCAGCTTTATACATACCTTCATTTTTATTAGCGCCAGCCATTAACACTTTTGATTGATATTTTAAAACATAATTATAAAAATTTAAGTCTTTTTTATTAAATAAACCTCTGGGACCAGCAAAATTAAACCAACCACCTATATCATCAAAACCTCTTACTAGCATAGCAAAATCATGGCCATTTTCTTTATTTCTAACATCAGGCGTAACATATCTTATAGCTAAACCAATACGCCTATCTTTTGAATTATTCTTACCCGAAGCATGTAAACATTTCCCATGATGCAAGGACATTTCACCAGGTTTCAGGGGTGCATAAATCGCATCTTCCTCGTTAATCCCTCCAATTTCTTGACCTCTAGATAATAGATTATCTTTATCGAATGTATCTTCATGCTTAAGAATTTTTTTATTGTGACTTTCAGGTATAAATCTCATGCAACCTGATTCAATATTTACATTACTTAGAGCTATCCATGCAGTAACCTCCTTATCAGTTTCTCCCATACCCCAATATGTGAGGTCTTGATGCCAGGACACAATCTTAGATGAACCAGGTTCCTTTATAAAGAGTTCTACTGACCATACTAGGATATTGGAACCTAGTAAAAGCTCTATATAGTCAAGAATTTTGGAAGTTCTAGATAAATTAGCTAATAAGGGAATTACGAAATGTCCATTTACCCTGAAAAATTGGTCTAGCTTTTTTTTGGAAATACCATTTTTGAATTTTTTTTCTAAAGCTTCAATCTCTGACCTTATACTTTTTGTTTCACTTTTAGAAAAAATGGGTATTCCATAGCAGAAACCTTCTTTTTTATATTTATTTATAAAAGATTTGTTAATCAAACTCATGACATTTCTAAAATTTAAAAGTTAAGATTTATAGTTATATAATAATTTATGCTTTTGAAAATAATTATAGCAATAAAAAAATAAAAAAATTCTGTTACGTAAAGTAAATCTTAACAATTATTATTTATGCATTAAGCTCAATTTATAGGAATTTATTTAGGAGGTAAAAATGTATGCAACTACTACAGATTGGTCTTTTGAAGAGTGGACTGAAGAACACCAAAAATTATTAGAAGAAAAATATTTACCAATGTTTAAAAGTGTTGGAGCTTTAAATTTTTATTATATCAAAACAAGTGATACTACAGGTAGAACTGTAACAATTTGGCCAAATAAAGATACTGCAGATAAAGTATTGGAAAAAATGAGAGCTAGTGCTGGTGATGATACCGGTGGTAAAGTAACAGCAACATCACAAGGAGAAGTGATGGGATCTATATGACTTTAAAAGTAAAAAATTAATTAGAATACTTACTCTAGCGAATGTACTTGCAGAAAAGTAAGACTCTAAATATTTGATATTCCTCTTTTTGCACTGTATATCATTTTAGCTTGTCTTAAACTTATACTGCCGCAGTTTTTGGCGTACAATCTGCTATTTTGGTAGGTATTTTTTGTTAGAGTCTGGTAAATTAATTGGTGCAACTGGTCCTTCTATAAGCGGAGCAATACAAAGAATTTATCTTTGTAATTATTGTTCTGATCAATTTTATAGTCACTATAATTTTGAATTTTGTAGAAAATAATGGAATTATAATATTAAAGAATTACAACTCCTAGTTATCCAAATACTTTACCACCATAAAGCAAACATATTTTAAAAAAGTGATTATTTCATCTTACTGATTTCTTATTTATATATTTTATTTTTTTTAATTAAATATTCTCTCCAAAAAGTATAACAACCTGACAAAATTATAATTGTAGCTCCTACTAAAGTATAAATATCTGGTCTTTCTCCTAAAATAAAAACAGCTAAGATTAGAGCAAAAAGTAGCCTAGTATAACGAAAGGGAGATATAACAGAAACGTCACCTTTTCTAGTTGCCAGAACGAGCATAAAATATGAAAAGCTTGCTATAACTGCACTTAATAATATTAAATATAACTGCAAAGATGATAATACTACAAAAGAGTTACTGATTGGTATTAATAGCACCCCTCCTATGGTTGTCGCCAAAAAGGCATATATTGAGATTGATAAGGATGATATATCACTTTTAACATTTCTTGTGATAAGATCTCTTAATCCTAAGAAAAATATGCCTATAAAAGCCAGTATTGAATAACTTTGAAAACTATTCATTCCTGGTTTAAGTATTAAAATTACTCCACAAAAACCCACTATAACTGCTGACCAACGACGCCACCCTACTTTTTCTTTAAAAAAAATTGCAGAACCAGCGGTTACTAGCAAAGGTATAGCTTGCAAAAAGGAAGAAACAGTTGATAAAGAAATTAAAGATATTGCGTATACTATAAAAATTGCTCCTAACATATCTGATATAGTGCGAAAAAATATTAAAGGATTTTGAATGTCTTTAGACCTTAGAATTGGAATTTTTTGTATTTTACCAATAATAATCAATAGACAAACGGAAACTATCCCTACAGATATTAGAATTTGGGAAACTGGCATATCTTTTGATAAAATTTTTATTATAAGGTCTTCTAATGCAAAACTAGCCATCGCAACTGTCATAAAAAAAATACCACGAAGATTTTCCAAATTCTCTCCTTATTTTAGTTAAGAACTATCTTTAATAAATTATAAATAATAAACAATGATTTAAGATAATTGATAAATTAATAAGAAACTTAATATGCCTAATCCAAGATATGTACAAAGCATACCTGAAATTCTAAGAAAGGGATTAAATTCAAAAAAAGAAAAACAAATAGCATGCGCTATTCTGCCATATAAAAATATAAAACATGTAGTTAATAGATATAAAAAAGGTGTCCCATTTTTAATTTCTAATATTAAAAGCAGTATTAAAAAGATAGGTACATATTCTGAAAAATTACCATGTGATCGAACATTACGATTTAACTTTTTTTCATTGATTTTTTCATTCATTTTAAAAATAAGTTTCAAAACTGGACTACCCCTAAAATATCCAACTCTAAATGAAAGAAAAAGATATATAAATGTAAACAGCGAAGCAAAAATAGTGGTTAAATATAAATCATTCATAATTTTAATTGTATTTAATTTTTTTAATGCTAATTTTAATTAACATTTCCCCTAGCAGGATATTTTTTTTCAATAATAAAGTTTAAAGAATTTACTACATCTTTGATTTGTGGCCGAGCAAACGGCATAGACTGTATGTATGCAGAAAAAATTGTTTTATCCGGTTTAACTAAAAATAGGCCTGGTTCAGGAAAATAATCTAATTCTTCAACACCAACTGATGTTTTCCCTCTTCCTTTAGATATATATAAATCCCATTCTTT
>Ga0163109_10002139_pt1 | contig 15530 bp, 1 predicted proteins | sample CRUFie1St13metaG_FD_108704 | JGI IMG/M metagenome (GOLD analysis project Ga0163109, IMG submission 108704) | Marine microbial communities from the Costa Rica Dome - CRUD Field 142mm St13 metaG | ecosystem: Environmental > Aquatic > Marine > Oceanic > Photic zone | place: Costa Rica: the Eastern... | reverse complement strand
CTTACAGGCATATTATATGTATTAACTACAATGTTACCTGCGGCTGTAATATTACTTGCGTAGAAATTTTCAACTGGTGAAACACTTGTACCTAAATTTTGTACACCTGCACCAAACGTAACATTTCCTGTAAAATCTGCATTTGTAAAATATGCTTGACCAAATCTTTTTGTTGTGCTACCTAATTGTACAGTACCATTTCCTGTTGGTGTAATACTACCTGTTGAAGCACCTGAATCACCAATTGTGATTCCTGAGATAAATGCACTTTGGAAAACTTTTGAACTACTACCTATATCATTTGCATTATCAGATGCTGGTACTAAGTTCTCAGTATTGTTAAATAAATGTTTAGAATCACTTGCGTCTGCTGTAAATGTTACACCTTGTGAATCATGATAAAGTGAATTTGCTGTTGTGGCCAACGTTGCCAAATCTGCAAGAGCAACTGATGCCTGCGTATATTCACTTCTTAAATTAATACCTTTAACAATACTAACACCAATACCATTTGTACTACTTAACTCTGAATAGTAATTTACTAATTGACCTTCTGATTCTGATGTTTGGTTACCAACTGTGAAAGCATCATTTGAAAATATTGCCATGATGGTTTCATTAGTATTAAGGTTAGGATGAGATGTTGCACCTTGATAATTTGAATTTGTACTATCATTTACATGAACAAGTGCAGTAACGGCTCGAGGAACACCGGAACTGTCTTTCAAGTAAATTGTTTTAATTTTTGTACCGTAACTATTTTGAGGCTCACCTATTTGTGTATAACTTGAAAATGCAGAACTTACTTCACCACCATAGTTACTAAGTCTAAATGCAGAACCATCGTAGTAATATTCTTGATTGTTTTTTGAATTGAAATATTTTGTACCAGTTGCCAAACTTGTTGTTGGTGCTGATGCAAGTTTAGGTACATCAATTCTTTTAAATACTGAACCATTCCAAATTTTTAAAATGTTTTCGCTTTTGTCATACCATAATTGACCGGTAAGTTTAGTTCCAGGACTTGGTGCAGTTTCACTTGCAAAATTTTCCAATAGCCTAATTGCATTTTTGGCAATGCTTGGACCATAATTACTGGCATTTTGTCCAATTAAGTCTACAGAATAAGTGCTTGAATCTATAACTGAATCAGATATAGTTATTGCTACCGAGCCGTCTGTATTTGTTATACTATAAGCCATCTTTTATCCTCTATTAACTCAGTTGAACCCTTACGGTGTATATTACTTCTATAACTCTATTTAGTGATTTTTGTACAGGATGAAATATAACATGTGTAAGCATATTACTGCTTTCTATAGGATCACTGCCATCGCTTGGAGATGGTGTTGAAGGGAAACCAAACAACGATAATTCGTCGAAAATATAATTTCCTTCGTTAGTTGTACTTGAGTCAAACAAGTCTTGATCGCTTGGCTCGTTAAATCCTAATGTACATGTTATTTTTAAATCTGTGTATGTTGCACCCGTAATCACTTCAACTTTATCAGTATCTGTATTATTACCTACTATTTTTTTAAAGGTTCTACTATATAAATTTGCTGACGACTCAAATGCTTCTGAAACTCTTGGTGTTTTGTAAACAATTTTACCAGTAGTATCTACACTGGTTCCACCATTTCCAAAAGCCATGTAATAAATTCTTGCTTCACTAACATTATTCAATGCCTGAGCAACAACTCTTGCCATGTTTCCATAGTGAATAGCATTTCTTTTGTTTACGATTTCTTCACCTGTTTCTTTATCCTTAATAAGGATATGCCCACTCATGTTGAGACCGATTTGATCGTCTGGTTTGTGTTCGTCTTTATTACTATTCATGTTTTTATCTTCGTCGTTCATAATTACTATTTATCATTTTTATTAAGTTAGCAGTTTATTAAAGATTATGCAAGAACTTCATAATACTTCCGTTATCACTTACGTTTGCATTTCCTTTGTCTGCTAAACTAACTGCTCCTGTATCTAACCATACATTTGCGTCTGGGTTAAATAGATCTACAGTATTTCCTGGTACTGCTTTAGTAAAGATGTGATCTGGACTTCCGTCAAACACCTCTACTGTTACTGCATCACCTGTTTCAGGGTCAGTAGCAAACCAATTTTGTACTGTAGTACCTTTTGTACCACGTTTTAATTCTTTTAATTGATTACCAACTTTTCTTGTGTACTCAATTCTTTCTGATCCTACCCAAGCAACACCTGGCGTACCTGGTATTGGGTCAGGTAGTTTGGTAACGTCATCAACAGTTAGTGCATCTGAATATGTATAGAAGTTTGCTGTTATTCTTGTATTGGCACTACCGTCTTGAAGCATTCTCATATATTCTGTCTTACCAAATAAGTCCATGGTAATTTGATACTTAACTGTTGATGCGTTAGATGAAACTACATTTGCACTTGCATTTCCACTTTCGTTTTTATCTGTTAATACCCTTATAACTAATGTTTCATAAGGATCAAATAATGCAAGTTCTTCTGGTCTTTCTTCACCGTATAAAACTCTTTGGAATGTTACACCATCAAAGCCGTCTGTCAATTTATTATCGACCATGTATGTTGGCTCTGCAGTAAACGAACCTATAAAGTTTTTGACTGTAATTGTTGGGTCGTATCCTACCGATGCATATTGACTGCTATCAAAACCAAACTGTTGTTGATAAGTCATAGTGCCATCAGTACCACTTACAACTTTAGAGAACACACTTGCATCAACTAATGTGCCGCCAAAGTCTCCATCTGAATTTGTTTTCAATGTACTTAATGTTGTATCCAATCCGCCATTATCAATAGCAGTTGTTACATTTGCAACACTACCAATAATGTTTGCATTAGTTCCTGCATCACTAACACTAAAGTATTCATTGAGATCTAATACAAATTGATTTCTAACTTGCGTGTTAAATTCAAATACTCTATCAACATTTCTTACACTTGTATTTGCACTAACTTCTGCATTAGTTTGTGCTGTAAGTGTTACAAAGTTTGTAGCAATAGAAGTATTCAGTGTTTCCTTTGTTGGATCATATTCTGATGTATGAGGGTTCCAATGCGTTCTATCAAACACTATTTTTGTTTTTTGTTTTCTTATAGGCGAAGCCTCACCAAACACATTACTAAAGTTAAAGTAATTAATATAAGCATTATCTTGTTGCATTATATTAGAATCTGATTGCAAGAAGTCATCTAATATTCTTACACTTCCTGTTTCAGGATCTGCATAAGGTGGCTTGTCAAAATCAGATAGTTGGTTTGTTCCTATAAATTCTATAGGCGTTTTCTTACCATCTTTATAATCTCTAATTTTAGAAGTATACGGTTTTACTTCGTCAAAGTAATCTGTTACTTTACTAAAGTTGTCTAACTTAAATCCTTTAAATTGTATTAAATCTTCTTCTTCTTTTTCTATAAAAATATAACTTGACTTAAATGCCCAATCAAGTTGCTCTTGTTCGTATACTGCATATTTTGTTAATAAGAAGAATAGTTTATTCCAATTAGCAGTATTAACAAACACATTATCTATTAATGCATTTATTAAAAGTCTTAATTCGTTTGCCATTGTAAGATTTGTATTGTCTGTGAATACAGTATCTTTCAATTTAACTGTATCGTTTTGAATTGCTATTCTTTCAAATGAATCTGTAGAAGAAACATATTTCCACAATTCAAACATTGCTGTTTTATTTGGCAACACTTGTACTATAGAATCATTTGGTATACCTGATAGTTTTCTAAGTTCGTTTGCACTACCTACTTGATACACTGGTTTAAATGAATCATCGTATCTAACTTTGCTATTATCAAAATTATTAATTCTATCTACTTCGTACCAGTTTACAGTTTCGATGTATGTTCTACTTGCAGGTAATGTTTTATCCCAACCAGGGAAATTACTATTAAGTTTAATATCAGCAAGTATTTCGTTTATTCCTTTAACAAACATACGTCTTGCTTCTTTAATATCTTTAAACATACTTTGTCTTGGTCTAAACTTAATACCGTATGCTTCTACTTCGCTCAATAATGGATCTGGTACAACTTGTCCTATTTTGTTATAACCAACTAAACTGTCAATCATTTTCAATGTTAGATCATCTGGTATAATGCAGTTATTATCATTTTCTCTTACAAGTTTCCAAGCAACATGTTTATTACCTACAGGATTTAAGTTTCTACTTAAATTTATTTGTAAATTATGTTCATCTTCTCTTACTATCTGACTAACATTATGTAATACAAAAGATGTATCGCTTACATAACTAATCATTGGTAGTCCGAGTCCTACAGGGTTAGCAAGTGTTCTTGCTAACGTTAATGTGTCTAAACGTCTATCTAATCTTAGTGCAACTTCGTTATCTAATTTTGCTTTATTATGTACCCAATAATAGTAGCAGTTCTCATAACTGTCTGTTACAGGATTAAATATTTTTTCTGTAATAAAGTAGTTTGCTGATCTTGGAGTACCTGTACCATCATAATTTTGTGGTAATTTATTACTCTTTACCCATTCATATAACACAATTGAACTACCTGGCATTGCTTTACCCCAATTAAGCCATCGTTCTCTGTTTGTGCCTTGCTCATACCATTGATATGATACTCTTGATGTGTCCCACCATACCATACCAACTTGTCTTTCACCAAAGTTTGCTTTTGCTGAATTGTATACTACAGGATCGTTTTCACTAATATAACTAATTTCTTTTTCTAAAAATCCTGGTATGATGCCTTTGAATGGATCATATTCATAAAGATCAAATTCTCTATTTCCGCTTTCTGCGTCATACAACATTGCATTTTTAACAAATTTGCTGTCTACTAAATTTTCTTGTTGATACTTTACAACACCTTTTTCTAAATATGCCCAACCTGTGCTGTTGTAATTATCAATCCACATTTTATCATAACTTGTAATAGGTGCATCTGTTACTTGGCCGTTTACTAATGTGCTTACATTAGCACCATCGTTTGCATCAAATCTTGCACTTTCAAAAACAAGTACATCACATTCTTGTTGTAATTGTGTATTTGAAATTGGATCGCCGAACTGATCTCTTAATTCATATTGATATAAATCAGTTACAAAACTTACATCACCGTCACCAAATATACTACCTGGGTCTTGTCCATTACCGCCTTTAGTTAATAAATCTAAAGGTCCAAAAGGTCCTATGGTGTCAATACAAGATATTTCTAATACGACAGGCGTAGTATTTGCTAATACTTCTAATCCTGTTTCATCATCATAAAGAGCGGCACCACCGGCTGATGCACTAATCCTTGTTGCTTCAGGATCATTTGCTTCTGCCAAGGTTGCTACCATACATAGCATATCTATATTATATGTTCCTGCAGGAATACCTAATTTATCAAGGAATCCTGGTGTTGTTTCGTCTATAATTATTCCATCAAATCCTGGCATTGTAGGACCAAAATATCCAATTTCGTCATTGATATCTTCATAATCAAAACGTATATCATTAGGATCATAACCGGCACCTTCCAGTGCTCTATTAAAGCAGGCTGTCATTGCCTCTGGAATATTTGCATCTACAACTCTTGGTGGTAATCCTAATGTACTTGCGGCTGTTCCTCTTTCAGAACAATCTGGAATTTCTCTTGCTGTTAGGAATACTCTTGCACCAGTACCACCACCATATCCACCTCTTAGTGGATCATAACCTTTATCTGATGTTATACCTGCACCTGCATCTAATAAATCTTGTACATCTTTAGATGCTGAAGGCAATATAGCATTTTCGTTTAATGCATCAAATTGTCCTAAGCCTGTTCCTTGTGAATGAGAGTTTGGAATTTCATTGCCGTCCTCGTCTAAGAACAATCCTGTCTCATCACCTACATTAATTACATCATATTCTAATGGTACACCTTGTGTTAAATCTGCTGGGAATACTTTATATACTCCTCTATCTACAACTCTTAATGCAAGTATTTTACCTTTTTCGTCAACTTGCTCAACTTCAAACTTTGCAACTCTGGCAGGTACACCTTTATCTCCAGGCATACCTATAAGTACTTCTGCTTGTGCTTCTACATAATTAGCATTCGTATTGCCTGCAGTTCTATCTACAATTCTTACTGTTGGTGGATTTGCTTTGTCATATCCTGTACCTGGAGCAGTAATAATAACTTTGTCTATACCGCCTGTATCATTTAGTATAACTGCGCCTGTTGTACAACCTGCACCTGGAGTAGTACCATCGCCTACTCTCACTTCGATATTTTGTACATCTCCTGATGTATATCCAGACCCAGGATTAATTATACAAATTTCTGTGACACCACCAAATGGATTTGCAACTGGTGTACCACCAACAAGTCTTAATCTGTCGCCTACTTTATATCCACTACCACCTGTTGTTACTGATCTACTTGATAGTACACCACCTTGTGTACCTGTTGTGATAGAGTTTAATGTTCCTGTTATGTTACCATTTATATCGTATGTTTTATAAGTGGCAGTTGGGTTTGTTTGTATTGTGCTTGAACCACTGTCGCCGTCATACGCCGCATATCCTGTATTGTTTGGTAATACAGTAGTGTTACTTGTTTCTGTTTGCGTAAATCCTCTTACAATATGGAAGTCTAATACTTCTTTGTAAGTGCCTCCACGACATCCTTCTCTGATTGTTAGTGGAGCATTACTACAACTACTAATTCTAATAGCAGGTTCGCCATTTAAGAATGTATCACTTACATTATAGTTTGCACCATTGGCACATGTTTTAAGTGATGCTACAATTGATAATGGATCTGTGCCTTCAAATGTTACAGATTGTCCGTTAATAATAATTCCGTCGCCTTCTTTAACACCAAGCATATCTGCTATGTTTAATGTAACTGCTGGAGTAGGCCTAACCATTTCACATAAAGCAGGATCTTGTGGTATCTTGCCTTTAATAGGTGTAAGAATAATACCAGGCTTGTAGTTGTAATTTATTTCAGGGTCTATCTGTCCTTCTATCTCTTCTGGTGGATCAAGTGTAACAGGTTCTTTCTCTACTAAGTCAAATGCTACTTGTCCTGTTGGAGGTAAACCATAAGATAGATCTAAATTGTTAATATTTGTTATAAGATCATAATCATCGTTCAAGATGTTTCTAATTGTTCTTCCACCAACACCAATATTTACTGAAATGTTTTGTGGATCAATAAGTAAATCACCTGCTCTAATAAGTCCTCTTGGACCACTGCCAAATACATTTGTATACATTTGATAATCAAGTGTAGGTCCGTTTAACGGATTAGGTGCTACAGGTATTCTGTTTGCTAATGGCTGTGCTAAAGGTACAACTTTACCGCCAGTAATTTTTTGTACAGTATTATTAACGTATCTGTTGCCTGTTAATTCAGTGTATTTTCCATATTGGTTATTAAACACATTTTTACTTGTTTTTCTACCTAAACTTCCGTCTGGTAGTGTGTGCATTACTCCACTTGAACCTTTTTTCAATGCACTTGGCATCATTATAAATCCAGCCATAGTAGGCTGTCCAAATGCAGAATAGTTACCTATTGTTTTGTATTGCAACATCATAGATTGTTTGCTATACGGTGCTACTAACGGATCAATTCTTGGATCTGTTGGTAGTTTAGGAGTAGGTATATTTCTCCAGTGTCTTGCTCCTAACGTAGGCAAGGAACCTAAGATACTTTGAAAATGATTTTTGCCACCGCCGCCTCCGCCGCCGCCAGTTGTTACTGGAGTACCAGTTGGGTTGTTTATAGGTGTTTGTGGTAATGCTGTTGTTTGCGTATTAACAGAAGTTTCAACTTGAGTAACTTCAAATAGTCCAGCAATTTGACCTCCAAAACTAACTGAAGTTACTCGGAAAACATCACCTACTCTGTAACCTGTACCACCGTCAGTAATAGTAATAATACTATTAGAAATTTGACCATTCGTTATAGTACCAATACTAAATGTTGCACCACTACCAGTAGAACCTCCGCCACTTACACCAGCAAGATTTGGGTGTTGATTAAGTATGGCTCTTCCAGGCTCAATAACATTAATAGCCAGTATTTTTCCTTCTGCAACTGGAGCCGCTGGAGGTGGTCCTGAATTTCCGCCTCCTGTAGTAGTACCACCGCCATTACTTGTACCAGGTGTTTCTGTACCTGTATTAGGATTGTGTATTGGTATATCACAATCTTGACTTGGTTCTGGATTTGAAGGCACGTCTGCAGGTGGCGGTGCTTTAGGAACGTCAATAAACATTCTATAAACACTACTTGGTTTTTTCACGTCAATTCTAATGTATGGATGAACAGATGGGTCTACATTAAATTCAAGTACACCACAATGTTTTACACCACAATGAACACCGTCCATCTGTACAGATGAAGCCGCTAATTCAAAATCTTTAATATTATTTGCTGTACCACTATAACTACCTGCACCTCCAAAGTTCCAGTTTCCGCCGTGCCAATGTTGGCGTGGATTATTGTGTGGACCAGGGTAATTACCTGCTCCTGGTAAATTTGGATTATTTCCTCTGTTAGTATATGAACCAGTACCACTTGCTAAATCTGTTTTATCTTGTCCTGATGCATATTTTATATTACCTGATGTGGATCTTGTTATTACTGATCCCCATCCGTGTATGCCTGGTGCACTTTGTCCATAAACTGTAATTCCGTCTGTACCGCTGTACATATCAAATACTATTCTTGCAACACCTGGGTTTTTAATTTCATAACTCCAACTATCAATGTCACCATGGTGACCAGTTTTTGCAGATGTTGTAGATTGTTGTATATAATCTCTAACTATATTGCTGTTTTGTGGTGGATTACCTGTTCCGCCACCGGCTTGCACCGCAGTTGGACCATATGCTGATATATTGTCTCTTTGTCCAGAAAGTTGTGCCTCTACACAATTCCAGTGATTACTTCCACCTCTTGATGTAGCACTAATAGTAATACTTGCACCAACTTCTTTAATATCTATTTCTATTGCAAATGGATCGCTTCTATGGATATTTGGATTTTGTTTTGATCCTGTTCTGTAACACTGATTTGTTGCAGAGCCTTGTCCATTTACTGTGACTTTAGAAGTATCACTACTTGATGCAGTAACCCTTGTATTAGTCATGTTGCTACTGCCTCTGCTGTACTCAAAACAATGTAAATATAATTTACCTACTTTACTAAATGTAAATGTAGCACTAAAACTATTTGTAGAACCGTTATCACTCCAAGTTCTTGCTCCAAAGAGTCCTCTTTGTGTTACACCTATATTTCTATCTGTGCCACCAACTTGAGTTGCTGAGCCTGGAGTATCTCCGATTAAATTATAGTAGCCTGAATATTTAGAACCCCATTTTCTCTTACCGTGTCCTGATCCAGAAATACCTGAATATGATATATAACTGCCCCATGGTTCAGGTTGTGCTACAGGCTGATTAACAAAACCACCTGCACCACCTGTTGTGCCTCCACCTGCTTCTACTACAGGAGCACATTGTTGAGGTGTACATGATGTTGCTGTAATTTGTGAAATTGCTTTTGTTGGATCAATAACTGGCGAACCACCTCCAGTAGAAGTAGTTTGGGTTACTGCAGGTTTAATGTCTCCAGGATTGGTTACTGAATTTAATAAATTATTAAATAATGTTGACATACCTGAGTTTTGGCTTACTGAACCACCTACGCCACCTGAGGTACCAGATGTAGTTGTAGTTGGTAAATTTGTACTGGTACTTCCTCCGTTCTGTTTTGTTGTTTTTAGAGGACTTACTAAAGGTATTTTAATGTTAAGATCTGCACCTGTAAAGTTATTTAAAATATTACCAAATGAATTAAATAAAGTTTTGTCAAAGCCACCCGATGCATTATTTGTTATAGATACTGGTTGTTGTGCTTTTGTTGCCTGTTTTAAATGTGGCAACGTAGCCTGTGGTAATTTTATTCCAGTTGCTGTTGTAGAAAGATTACTTCCTATAGTGTTTAAATTATTTACTACAGGAGATTTTTTAAATCCTTTTTTAGCAATAAGTTTTTTAGGTATAACCATACTACCAGTAATTTGTAAATTTGTTTTTAATTTTTCTGGTAAATTTACACCTGTTAAGTAAGGTGTTCCGTCTTTTTGATCCTGCGTAAATTTATTTAATTTTTTCAGCATAGGGAATCGCATTGACATTTGGTCACTTACAATAAACCCTCTCCTTAAATTCATTTGCCTGTTGAAACTTTCAACAACCGCTTCTTCTGAATTTAAATTATCAACTGCAATAGTGGCGCCATTAAGTGTAACTTTGTTATGATCTATTGACGTTACAACTGCTGTTGATGTTGCATTTGCTTCATATGTGTAAGCAAAAGCATTATCAATTAATATAGTATTTGCTGTTACACCACTGACTTTATAAACTTGGTTATATGTTCTTGGTTCCATTAAATGTACTGCAACACGTTTGCCTGCATAAGCGGCATTTATTCCGTGTCCTGGTGCAGTGATTTCTATACCTTTTGTAATAACATTTCCTGATACACCAAAGTTACTTACATATGGTTTATTAATTACAAAAGTATTTGATGATGGTGATTGTACAAAATAGTATCCTGAATAACCATTAGCAATAATTTTTACCATACTGCTATCTGCTAACAAGTGTGCATTTGCAGTTTGTATTGTTGTTCTACCGTGCCATCCAAAAGTACAATTTGCTGAACTGATGTTTGCAGTAATGTTAGCATCTTCAAATGTAAATGAACGTGCTGTAACATTGCTTACTGTTTGTACTGAACCGTGTGCATTACTTGTTTCAATAACTGATATAGATGATATGTTCCAAACAGCAGAGTCTGTTGTATCAATAATTTCATCAAGATCAAAATCTAAGAATGTATCTGAATTAATTATAAATGAATTGTTTGCCGCATCAACTGAAGTAACTGCAAATGTGCAATTTGCAAACTGACTACTTGTTGTACTGTTAAGTTTAATTGTGCTGTTTACTCCAAGTGTACTTGCACCATGTAAATTAATATTACTTACAGTAAGTTTAAGTTCGTCATCTTTTACTCTTGTAAACGTTACACTTGTATTACTTGCTGGCAACACATTTGCAGGTAGTATAATATTACCTGCGTTTATAATAGGATCTGCATTTGCGTCAGCGGCAAATACACCTTGCTCTAAAGAGTTTACATCTATAACTGCTGAATTACCAGTGTATTTTACTTCATAATATGTTAGCGAGTCGTTAGCACTAAACACTATTGTTCTTAATGCTTCTGCCGAATTATTCATTGCTGGCATTATTGTTACATCTTCTGTGTACGATGTAGACACTAAGTTATATTCATATTCTGTTGTACCAGCATCTAATATAGTGACAGTATCGCCGTCTAACATACCGTCTGTGCCAGTTGGCGCAGATACTGTTACAATGTTATTGGCATCTGCTTTAAGTAAAGAACCACCTCTGAAGTTTGATATAGCAGGTGAAACTGCTGTAATTTCAAATACAGAATTTGATTGAGGACCAATTTGAGTAACTGGTGCTTCAACCATATTCACTCCGCCCCAGTCTTTAATTCTTACTGCTTTCTTATTAACAATTTGTTCATTAGTCCAAATAACAAAGTCTTCTGATAAATTTGTATTCTTAATTGCTAATCTATAATCTAAGTATCTACTTAAATCTGATTCTTGTAATTGGTTACTGTCAACATAATTAAACAAACTGTAATCAGTATACAAGTATGCAGTATTATCTGCTTGTTCAACAAAACTAATATTTGTATTTGCTTTTTCTAACTTAAATACATTCCAATCTTTGTTTTCGCTTTTTGCTAAATGTATGTGATCATTTGCAATAGGTTTGAATTTTATATTTTCATCAAATAGACTGCTGATGTCTGCTATTCCAAATGCTTGATATTCTACATTTGCTTTTTTAACATAACCTGCATTTGGTATTGGATTGTATTTTTTATCTGTTACACCTAAGTGACTAACATTTCCTGTAGTAGGCCAAAGATTACTTTCTCTAACACCTTCTGGCTTTTTCAAAAATCTTGATGTATCGTCGATGTCTATTAAAATTACTTCGTCATCTTTTGCATCTGGTGTAATCTCGTAAATTCTTTTTTCACCTTTTACAATACCAATAGAATCATTTGTAAATACTTTTATGTTTACATTTGATCCTGGTAAATCGCCTTTGTAAGAATCTTTAAAATCAATTGTTGCTCTTTCAACAATATAAACATTTGCACCTGGTTGTATTCTACCTGTAGGTAATTTTCCAACATCAGTAAATGTGATAGCAGATGTATTTGCTGTATAATAATCTTCGTGATTATTAATTTTCTCGCCGTCAATGTATACATCTACATATTCATTTGCACCGTTTATTAGTGTGGTATTTAATGTATGAATAGCATCACTATTATCTAAAATACCAACAGTAACGTTCAATGAGTATGTGGTATTACCTTCAATAAATGTTGGATTATTAATTTGCCACCTGTCACCAATATCAAAATCGTAGTTTGAACTTGCAACAACTGACCCGTCAACTGAAACTGATATATTAGAAACTTCTGTTTTACCTGTGCCTGCAGGAATATCTCCTGCAACATCAAATGCATGTCGCTGTCTTGGTTGATAGTTGCCTGCTACAAGATTTAAATTTCCTAATGTTGCGTTAGCATTGTCATCTGCAAGTGTAAAGTCTGCACCAGATATTCTAACAGATTTGTTTATTCTGTATGTTGCTGGTTGTCCGTTACCACTATTACCTGGATCTGCTGTATCATTTACAATTAGGTGTGCAGTTATGTCTGAATTAATATTTGCATCAGTGTTTATTAATGTTACAATATTAGCAACATCTGTAATACTTGTTAAATTTATTGTAGCAACATTACTGTTCAATTCGTTTGTAATAGTAACATTTGACAAACTTGATATGTTTGCGTTTCCTGTGAAACTTGCATTTACATTATTATTGCCTGAATAGTATTCAATATTTGTAATAGGCAGTGACGATCTTGCATCAGTATTTGTAAGCATAGTTGATTCATTTGACACTAATACATTACTTAAAATTACAGTAATACTTGGATCATCATATCCGCTACCTTTTTCAGTAACAGTAATTGTGCTTAGTAATCCGTTTGAATCTAATCCTGCAACTGCTTTTGCTTGTACACCTGTTGCTAAACTTGGTGCTGTAATTTCAACTTCTGGTACAGCAAAATATTTGTGTTTTGCTTGTAATACAGTAATTTCATCTATTGTTCCTGTTGTATCTTCTGGGAATGCCAACGTAATAAGTTGAGGATCTTGTACAATGTCTTGTTTTTCTATCTTGAGTTCAATTGACTGATTGTTTTGTGTATCACCAAACTCGCCAGCCTTGAATGCCCACTCGTCGTATACAGTCATACTGCCTTGTACAATAGAATTACTTCTACCAATTCTACTTAAACTTTCAGCAGTACCTTTACTTTGTATCATTCCTTTGTAGAATGAGAATTGCTCATCATCGCTGATGTCTAATTCATTTAAATAATCTCTTTCATTGTATCCGAACTGCTGTCTTGACTTTTCGTATAATTGCTTGTCTACAGGAACAAATCCAATTTCATAATATCTACCTGATGTTTCTGCTAAGTTATCCAAGTTTGGAATCAGTTCGTCATCATTAATTATAAATCCTTCACTTAATAATCTTCCGTCCCAATTTGCAGTTTTACTACCTTTAACTTTTAATCTTTCATGCCTTTGATCTAAGAATGTATCAAATACTGTATCATTAAATTCAGTTACATTCTCAATAGCCATAGCATGTTCTGTTTCACGAGTAAACAATGTAATACCGTAAATGTCAATTCCTGCTGGAGGTATAATTACTACTTTATTATCTTCTCTAAGTATATCACAGTCTTTTGGATTTATTGCTTTACCTTCTCTATCAACAATGTTAAATTGGTCATTGCTGATTTTCTTAATTTCTGCTGTGTATCCTAATTGCGGTACAAACCTCACTTTAGACGCCATAGGAGATAACTCTACTGTATTACCTACTTCCCATTTTCCTGTTGTCCAGAATAAGAAAGACTCAGCACTAAATCTCCAATCTGATGGTCTTGATAAACCTACTTCAGCCTCATTAAAGTTATATCCTTGACTTGACTGATATCTACCTAAACTTATTAAGAAATCAAATACATCTTCTATGTCAGTATATTCATAGTTGTAATAAACACGTTTAATAACACCTGTTGTTTCTTGATATAATGTTCCGCCTGCCGGTTTAATTGTAGGCAGTCCTCTTAGTTTTCTCCAAAATGCAAAGTTAAATTCTGCTGTTGAAGGTACAAATTCTTTTGCTTGGAAGAAGGTATCTTTGTATTTTACAATAGTATTTTCTTGATAACTTTTCTCTTTTTGCCATACTGTAAAATCAACTTTCTCGCCACCTACTTCAACTCTTTCTCGACCTTTTGTTTTGTCGCTTTCTAAAATATTAAAATATCCTAAATCTTTGTCGTAACCTTTTACTTTATAACCTGTTGATGTTTTCTCTACAATTACACCAGAGTATGAGTTTCTTGATTTGTGTGGAGAATTATGTACAATTATATCTATATCATTAGATGGTAGTAGTAAGTTTTTGCTTTCACCTGTTGTTGAAAACTGATCTAAACTTAATGTCATTGTATCTTTGTCTACAAATCCTGCAAATCTGTGTCCTAATTTTATATTAAGATTGTTTAATCGATTTACAAAGTCGTTAGAGATATCTATATTTTTATGTCTCAAATAACTATGTATAAATGTAGTATATCCTGATGATGTAACAATATTATTATTGCTGTCGAGAGTACCGTGTATTGGGAAATCTGTTCTATCAGTAAAGTCCCAAACCTTTCTTGATGCAGTACTAATATATCTATTTGGATTTGCTTTAGACTTTGTAATGTGAACAGGATTAGCAAATACAGTTGCAAATTTACCTGGCTTACTTAAGAATAATGCTTCAACAACTGCAAATGGATATCTCTCTGATGACCTCCATGCATTCTCTACTGGAGCATTATCTCCAAATTGCCATTGCTCACTAACATCAGTTGTTTTACTAAATGTAGTTGTTGCTTGTGATGAAATTGCACTGGTGGCTGAACTGTTTACATTGCTTTTGTGATTTGAATTATTATCTAAATCATTTGTGACTGCAAAATAACTATTGTTATAAGAAACATTTGAACCATCAAATGAAGTGGTTCCGCCACCAACGGCGTAAGGGAATAATGCTTTGCCATCGCTATCAACTGTAGTAACATAGTACCTTATTGGATTAGTAGGCGAATCTGGTGTAACACCGTATCTATGATTGTATTTTCCTGCGTATCCTGGTGTACTTGCCAATGCTGGATTGTGCTGATAGTCTTCAACAAACACACCAGTATGTGCTCCACCTGGTCCACTTCCTCGCAATCCTGGTTTTAATTCAAAACTACTT
>Ga0163109_10002138_pt1 | contig 15531 bp, 13 predicted proteins | sample CRUFie1St13metaG_FD_108704 | JGI IMG/M metagenome (GOLD analysis project Ga0163109, IMG submission 108704) | Marine microbial communities from the Costa Rica Dome - CRUD Field 142mm St13 metaG | ecosystem: Environmental > Aquatic > Marine > Oceanic > Photic zone | place: Costa Rica: the Eastern... | reverse complement strand
TCCACCCACCAAACTGTCGCCAAAGTCGTGGTCGTCTCGATGGTAATCGGCGGCACCAAGGGAGGGGGCAACATCGAGCAGAATGCCGGCCATGCCGCCGACGTGAGGTGTAGCCATGGACGTGCCGGAGATGGACATGTAGTACAGGTCGCCCTGCGTTCGGGTGGAAGCGTCAATGGCCGTTCCTCGTGGGGCGGTTGCCCAGATGTCACGACCGGGTGCACCAACGTCGGGCCACGTGTGCTGCTGGTTCATGCAGCCGCGGGAGGAGAACGAGGTGACAGCCGTACCGTCGTGGGTCAAGGCGGCCACGGAGATGGCCGAGGGCGTGTTGGCATAGACGTTGGTTCGGAGGTCACCAGAACACTCGGCTCCTGAGCCCCCGGAATTCGAAGCGGCAAAGATCACGGCCACGTCGTTTTCGTACGTCAGTCGGTCGGTGAGTTGGGTGATACTGCCTTGCGGGTCGTAATCCCCGTCGCTGCCCCAGGAATTGGAAACGACCCGGATGTGGTGGGGGTTTTGCCCGGGTACCGAGTGCGCATACGTCCATTCAAGACCTTGGACGCCGGCGAAAATCGAGGCACCATCGCCGGCTCCCAGAGCGACAAGTTGGCCGCCTTTGGCCACACCTGCGCGCCGGCCGGCAGATGCATCGCCGTTGCCTGCGATGGTGCCGCCGACGTGCGTTCCGTGGCCGGATGACGTGTCGGAATTTCTTGTCTCGACCCAGTCGTTGTCGGCGGGCGTCCACTTGGCGGAGTAGAGGGTTTTCTCACCGGTCCATGGCTCGAGGTAGTCGTAATCGGGGTGACCGGCGTCCACACCGGTGTCAAGGTCAACGATGGCGGTTCCGTCCCCGTCCCACTCGCTGAAGGAGAGGTCGATTTCGCGCTGTATTTCACCTGAGGGCATGATGATGACCCGGTCCCACGTATCGGTGGCTCGAACCACGTGCGTCGTCTCGTGCATCAAGATGCCGGGGTCGGGTTGGCCGCCCCACTCCGATGGAAGGTAGAAGAAGTCCAGCGGTTTGTCGAGTTCAAGGTACTCAACGCGGTCCCAGGTGGACAGCCGCCGAACGTCGATGGCCGCACCCTCGACCAGTCCACCATCAACAAGGGGCGCATGACCGAGGAGCCGAAGCCCGAGTTGTTGAATGAACGCCTCGTCGTTGGCTGTAACGGGTGATTCGAGTTGGAAAATAACGGGAAGGACGGTTGGGTCATCCACCTCAGCGAGGCGGTCGACCAAGTCGTCGTTCATCTTCGTTGCATCGCCGAGCGGGTTGGTGGAGTCAGCGAGGGGGGAAGCGGTCGCACCGACCATGAGCAGTTGCAAAACAAGGGCGCAGAGAACCATCACTCGGCGGGAGGTTGCCATGTTCTTTTTCCCCCCTCCCCGTGTTATAATGCTGATGGTTTGGCGAGCAATAGCGATATAGAGGACAGGAACCAAAGAAACACTGGGTCTTTTCATGCAGATGACAACCTCAGGATACATTTCAGCCTTTCAGGGCCTCCGCGCTCTTTGGGGTTGGTGGCGCAAGAACGACGATGCTTCAGAAACGAACGAACACGAACAGCAAATGAACGCCGCTCTGGATGAACGCGAGTTGGCCCTTCTTCGGGCCAACACGGTGCGGGAGGTCGCAGCGGTTTGCGTTGAAACCGAACGAGCGTTGCATCGGGCCCGGGCTCAGAGCCGACGCGAACGGCTCCAACCGGTGATGGAGATGTACGCAGCAGTACAGGCCAACAAACGTCTACGCTTCGAAGCGATGGATGACGAAGATACGCCTTGAGGTCTCCGTTTCTGACGGTTGAGGTGCGAAAGCATAACAGGTCCATCAGCCAAGGTCGACCCGAGGCCTGTGAAAGTACGACTCCATCAATACCTTTCTCGAACCGGCCGTTTCGCCTCGAAACGCGAGGTCAAAGAAGCAGTTTGGTCGGGAGACATTACCGTGGCAGGTTCGGTGATCAAAGACATCGCTTTCCAGTTCAACGCCAACACCAAAGCCGTTCATTGGAGGGGTGAACGCCTTCACCTTCCCGGTCTTCATCGTACCTACGTGCTCAACAAACCGGAGGGCGTCATATGTTCACGGTTGAACCGCCAAGAAAGGGCGTTGGGAAAACGCTCTGTTTTCGAGTTGCTCCGTGATGTTGTTGACGATTCTACCTACGACAGAATGCTCACCGTTGGTCGTCTCGACGAGGCAACAACCGGCTTGCTCATCCTCACCACCGACGGGCAACTTGTCCACCAAATCGCTTCACCAGAGAACAAAGTGGCCAAGACTTACGCGGTTCGAACGACCCCTCGAATCGAAGCGAGCGACGCAGCCAAGTTGCGGGAGGGTGTGGTGATAGAACTCGAGGAAAACGGGGTATTGCGGCCCTACCAAACGCAGCCGGCAAACGTTGCCCTCGAGGCGGACGGAACGGTGTTCATCACCATCTCCGAGGGCAAAAAACGACAGGTACGCCGCATGTTTGCGTCTCTGGGTGTGGAAGTGATCGACTTGCATCGCTGTTCCATCGGTGGTTTGCATCTTGATGCACTTCGCCTCGAGAGGGGTGCATCGGTGGAAATGGACGAGCGCCTTTTGCGTCAATCCATCTTCCATGAGTGATGAGACAAAAGACCTTGAAGCACCGCATTCTGGCGGTCAACGAGGAAGCAGAATGCCCGGTGACATGTCCTGGATGAAAGCGCGCTACGATGAACTCAACGAGAAGTCGTTGTTGTGGGAGCCGCCAACGTTGGAGGGGCCGAATGTGCCGCGCTGCCAGATGGACGGAAAGCCCACCATCATGCTCTCGGCCAACAACTACCTCAATCTCACGACCCACCCAAAAGTCGTCGGTGCCATGCAGGATGCGACCACAAAATACGGAGCAGGAAGCGGCTCGGTGCGAGCGATCGCCGGGACGATGGATATTCACTTGGAAGCGGAAAAGAAAGTCGCGGAGTTCAAAGGTGTCGAAGCCTCGCTCATCTATTCAGCGGGCTACACGGTGAACGTCGGCCTCATTCCGACCTTGGTTACGGGTCAACAAGACGTCATCATTTCCGATGAATTGAACCACGGGTCCATCATCGACGGTGTCCGTCTCACCAAAGCCTCTCGAGCGGTTTACGGCCACAACGACATGGGTGAATTGGAAGCGGTTCTCAAGGCGCATGAATCGTCAGAGAGGAAACTCATCATTACCGACGGGGTGTTTTCCATGGACGGGGACATTGCGCCGCTCGATGAAGTCACGGCCTTGGCCGATGAATACGGCGCCATGGTGTACGTTGACGACTGTCACGGCGAGGGTGTGTTGGGCGACGGAGGTGCAGGGATCGTCGATCATTTCAAACTCCAAGGGAAAGTTGATTTTGAAACCGGCTCGTTTTCCAAAGCCTTGGGCGTTCAGGGCGGCATTTTAGCCGGAACCGAAATGACGCGGAATCACGCGCTCAACCACTCGCGCTCGTGGCTTCTCTCCGGCTCTCAACCGCCCGGTGTTGCCGCTGCCCAAAAAGCGGCGATCGAGGTGTTGATGTCCGAGCCGGAGCACCATGCCAAGTTGTGGGACAACACGAATTATTTCCGAAAAGAACTCCAATCCATGGGCTTTGACACGGGCGAATCCGTTACGCCCATCATCCCGGTAATGTGCGGTGAATCGTCCACGGCAAAGGCCATGACCCATGCGCTTGGCGAACTGGGTGTCATGGCCGGCGCCATCGTGTTCCCCATGGTGGCCCGAGACAAAGCTCGCATTCGAACCCAGATGTCTGCAGGCCTGAGCCGACAAGACCTTGACGATGTTCTTGCGTGTTTTGAGAAGGTCGGGCCGCAAGTTGGCGTGATCTGAGTTTATTCGGACTCGAATGCGTCAACGACCTCGAGCATTTCGGTGTCGCCGTCGACCATTTCTTCGGCGCCAACGTTGTCGTCGGGTTTGGTTTCCAAACCGATAAACGGGTCCTTCCCGTCTTCAATCATGCACAACAATCGCCATCTTGGTGCCCAAGACAGGTGGACGTACACCGGCCCCGGAAGAAGCAATAACGCCCATACAAGGGCGGAAGGGATGGACATCAAATCAACGCGGTCAACGGTGAGGAGCGCCAAGCCTAGGAACGGCATGGGGTAGAGAAATTGTCGTGGTGGTGCAACAGGGTGGCGTTTTGAGAACGCAATCAACAACACGGATACAAACCCGCTTATTGCTGAAGCGATGATCAACAACGATGCGTGGTAGAGCCATTGAACGCCCCAGACCTCGCTATCACCACCGTAGGCATAGGGCAAGATGAGGGCCAAGGCGACCAACAAGCCGTAGAATCCGCCGATGTTTGCGGGGTGGCTCAACCACAAAGGCAGGCGAGAAAACCTGCGCGAGAGTGAGGTGCCGAGCAGCGTCTCCTGCTCTTGCGGGGCCAAGGCCTCAACCTTGGTCATCCATGCATCGTTGGTTGGCACATCTTCCGGTCGATGGTAACGGTTTTGAAGATAGGGGTGGTTTTTCGGCAAAAAGATTCATTCTTTACCACGGAAAAACGACACGAGCGGGCTCTCAACCTCCACCGCCTCTTCGTCTTCGAGCCACGACCGCTCCAGCAATCCCGTATCCAGTTCTTCCCGGCCCCTCGCCTCCTCAATCGGGTCGGGTACCTCGTTAACCGCATCTCGAAGAGCGATGGCTTGGTTGATGAGAGCCAGGTGTCGCGCAAGGGTGCCTGCGACGTCTTTCGCGGTCGAAAAGTGCCCCAGTGCGGGGTAGTCTTCGGTGTCTTGCACCAACGTGAAGCCGCCAAGGAGTTCGTCGGGGACGGCCCGAACCCGGTGGTTTCCCGGTGCGACCCATCGCCCGTCGGCCATTTGAATCAAAATTCGAGCCTCGCCCATGGGTTCGGTGTCCATGAACGGATGGTTGATGTTGACCGCCAGCGGCGTGGAGGCATGGCTTTGGAACCGGAGCCACACCACGGCGATGTTCAACAGCAGGGTCGTAATGGCCAAGAGCGCGGCGAGCGTGGGCGCAAGTGCGAATTGACGAAGGACAACAAACAGCACGACCGCCACGACCAGACTGCCCGCCAGTGCGATGTTTCGTCCTTTAACGAGGGGTTGCGCAACAGGTGTTTTGATGAACCGCAGCATGTCGGTCGGGAGACCCAGTTCATCATCGACCATGGAGATAAACAAACGCCGCTGACTTTGAACCTCACGCCCGAGGTATTTGGTGATCGCTGGCGGTTTGGTGCCATGTTCCAGCGTCCATGGCGTAGGTTTGAATCGCCTCAAGGTGAACTGCGATGTCGAGGCCCCACGCCGTTGACCAGCCGTCCAACTTTCGTTGCAACTTTGCCCATTGCTTCTGAACGCCGACTGCGTTCTTACGTTCGTGATGGAGCAGCATGGCTGCCGTCTGGATCAGGCCCTGAACGAGGAGAATTTCCGCTTGAGGTGCTTTTCTGGACTTGAGCATGTTCCACAAATCCTCCCAAGATTCATGTGCGTGCCAAAATTGTCCTTCATCAAAAAGCAGAAGACCGTCATTGAGCAATTCCGTCTCGTCCGCTTCCAGCGGTCCGGCGGTCAACACGCTCATGCCCGTCCCACGATTCATGGCTTGAAACGCTTCGCCTCTGCGGAGAACTGCCGCACCCTTCAAGAGGGGGTTTGGGGAAGGGGATGGTAGAGGGTCGGTCCGCATGGTGACAATCGAACACGGCGACATGGTCGAACAACGACGCGGTGGCGTTGATGTTCTTCGCATTCTGGTTCGAAATCTTTCCATCCACGAACAGTCGGGCGCCGTTTGCATTCAACCTTCTTCAAGCGATGACGGGCGCCGGGGTTGGCTGTTGTTCCGTCTCGGTCAACCGGTGATGGCCTTTTACCAAGGGAAAACGCAGCAGCAAGGCCTTGAGGCCCTCCTCAGCATCGAAGAGGACGCCTTGGATGTCGGCAATGAATTGCGTCTCTACGAGCTGACGATGAACGCTCTGCGGTCAACGATGGCACAACACCCTGACAGCGTGCTTCATCTCGAACACCAAGAGCACCGAGACGCCACGGCCTCATGGTGGTCAAGCGTTCGACTTCCCTCCAGTTCGTGGCGTCGTGCCGCTCGTCTTGACGAAATAGAGGCCCTAGCTTTGGAAAGTGAACATCGGCGAAGAGAGGCGGTGGACAAGACCACGTCGCAGCTACGGCCGGGGCAGGTCTACCTCCTGGATTCTCCCGACCCACACCCCATGATCTCCTTGGGTGTTGAGTTGGCCGAACGCGGGATGCCCCTTCTCGGTTTGTTCGGTCTCCCCCATGCACAAACCGATGCAACACATCGTTTGCCAAGGCCCCAATCCTATGCGCTCCTGTCCCCTCACGGCGGCTACGAAGTCCTTCAGGACCAAACCTCCATTCAAGCGGTGGTCAATGCGTTCCAGTGGGGCAACGAGCGATCGGTTCTCCTCATCGACGGCTTGGACCGCTTGGCCAACGCCTTCGGAGAAAGCGGCATGGTGGACGTGTTCCGCTCCATCTGCGATGGTGTACGGTTTAACGACCATGTTGCGCTCATCACCACGGATTTGGAACTCTTTGAGACCGCCGTTCAACGCTCCATCGCATCCGAAACCACGGAGCTTCGGGGAAGCACCGTCCTGAGGTGGGTTGAAGATCCCGATGTTTTGTGGGACCACCCGGTCCTCTTGGCGCCGGACGAGGAGGAAGAGCAGTGGCTTGCAGCGCAAATTCAGCACCAAGGCGCAAAGGTTGGCGGACCTACCTTCATGAGCGATGTTGGGCTTGAAGGCGGAAGTTTCGCTCCTGACGATGACGAGCGAATTGAAGCGACCCAAGCTCTGAATCAAGTGGTTGAGTCCTGGCCTGAGGAAGCCACTGCCCCAACCGATAACGTTCCAGAGCACCAAGCCAGCGACGTGGCCATTGGGGCCACCGCTTGGCGTCCTGAAGTCGAGAACAGCGTGCTGCATGGACGCTTCGTGAGCGAATCCCCTCGTGCCAACCTTGAGGCGCCCGAAGTGGACCCTCCTCCTTCCCAAGGCCCGTTCCGTCGGCAGAAAAAGAAACCCGTCAAGGTGGAGGCCCCACCCCAACTCCGACCGCCTCAGCGACTCCCGGCGAGAAAACAACCGCCTCGCCTCCCTCAGATCGACAAGGGGCTCACCAGCAATCGCAGTTCTGCCGTCGTGAACAGCGTCACAGCCCTGCCGGATTGGCCGGTCAAAGTTCCAACCAAGCGGGCGTACCGAAAAGAAAACATGGATGTGTTTTCCGAAAAGCAACGTCTCGCCCTCAAACGGCAAGAACGCGTGACCTATCCGGCCCAAGCCAAGGCGTTGAGGGACAACGTCAGCGGTTCTCCGGACCTCTCGGAGGCCAAACTGCCACCTCCTGCCGTGAACAAGACGGTAAAACTCCCATCCGATGCTGAGGCCACGCCGTTGTCCAACAGCCTCCGTCCGGTGGATGAGAGCGCCAAACCCTCCCGTGAAACCTCTTCAAAATCCCAAGCCCAATTGGACGTCGAGAAAGCCTATGTCGAGTGGTCAACCTTTGATGAGCCCGACGGCATGGATGCCACTGCGTTGTACAACGAACGAGGTGAGGCTTTGAAGCGATACAGCGGTGAAGAGCCATGACGGAATCACCGACGAAATTGCGAACGCAACTTGAGGAAGCGAAGCGCCAACTGAGGGATTCCATCCACGCACAACATGCCGCAACGCCCCCCTCTACCAAGCCGCTCGCTGCAGCCGACGAGCGACCTGCCCGCTCCAAACTCAACACGTTGCTGGGCAAGACCAGCGTTGCGGAGCGCCCTCTTTCTCTCTTCCAGACCGTCGGTGTGGCTCAGCGCCCAACCTACGACTTGATTGCAGACAGGATCCTCGGCTCCGATGTTGGCACAGCACCATCCTTTCTTGACGCACAAACAGGGTATGCTCAACATGTCGCTGAGCGATTGAGGCTTTTGCAGCAACGACTGGAGGCGAACGAGGGTCCTTCTCATGGTGAAACCGCAGATGCCTATGTCGGGGTCGAGGACGACGGTACGCCCGTTTGGAGTCAAGTTTTGAGCGAGCAGCGGGGCGAGGTCCGCCACGCGCTGGAGATGGAACTCGCACCTCCGCCAGAGGGCGACGCCTTCCATGCCACCCGTGTCCTCAGCCTTGGTTCCGACTGGCCGCAGCGACTCGCCTGGTCAAACCATTCAACCTTCAAGCAGTGGTTTGCCGCTGAGGAAAATCTTCGAGCCACCCGATATTGTGAACAAGTGATTGACCGACCCGCTCATTTCCTCAACCCGCTCCTGGTGGTGGCCGAGCCACAATCCGGATGCTCCCACCTGCTGCACGCCACGGGCCAAGCCATGCTTCGCCGTCAGGAAGGTCATGTTCTGTACATCACGGCGGCCGATGTCAACGGCGTTGATGGCTTGGATGCGTCGTGGCAGCATGCGCTGCCCGGTGCAACGGCGCTGGTGATTGACGATGTTCACGAGTTTGCCTCGCACGAAACTTGGTGCCACCAACTCGGTGTTTTGGTCGACCAAGCGTTGAACCACGGTCTGCAGGTGGTCGCTGGAGGGCGCTTGACCGCCGAGACCTTCCCGCCTTCCCGATTAAAGGAAGTCTTCCGTGGTTCCCTTGAAGTTCGCCTCTCCTCGCCCCTTCCCCCGACGCTCATGGCCTTCGCTCGATGGCGTTGTGCACAGCGCAATTTGCTTGTTTCTGACCGTCATTTGGCCCAACTTAGTCGGATGGAACCCCGGGGTTGGCGGACGACCGAGGCGCGTTTGGAGCAACTCGTCATCGCCTTTGAGGGCGGCGCGGTGCTGCTCGATAGCGATGACGTTGACGACCTGCTTCAAGGTGAAGCGCCCGTGGCTCCCATTGAGGAAATGCAACGCGTTGAGGACCTCGCAACCCGACTGGTTGGCGATGCGCTTGACAGCGTGTATTCCTCGTTGGAGGCCGGTGGAATCGACCTGCACAGTCCGCTGACGCCGTGGGAGGAAGACGAATACGAACCTCCTGCTTGGGAAGCAACCGCCATCGGTGAAGATGCACGTCGGCTTGAACAGCGACTGCGGGACCAGGTTGACCCCCTGGAGCCGGGCCGCCCCTCGGTCTTGGACGTTCACGAACGCGAGAAGTACATTGTCCGTGCCAACGACCCGCTTGGCAAACCCGACGTGGACCGTACCGTTGAGGTGCTGGTTGACATCGACGAGGCCATCGACCAGCGGATGAACGCATCAGCGGGTGCGAGTGTGTCCGCTTCGCTTGAACTTCATCAACTTGAGGAACAGATGGTGGTCTTGGCCCAGCGTGCGGTCGAGGCTGACATCGACGAGCTGATCACCATCGCCGACGAACTGCGCTCGTTGGAGGAGCGTTTGGTCGAACTCGATCCCGACCGCGAACCGCTGCCGCCCTTTGAGGAGGACCTCCCAGCCAAGCGGGGACGCAAAGGCGTTGGGCGCCGGCGACCCAAAGCATCGACATCCGCTCCGCAGGTCTTGGACGCCTACGAACCTGAGGGAGAATGGAACATTGACGGTTCCGGGATTTCTGCCGAGGATTTGCTTGAGGAGGAGGCGGAGAAAAACGTGGTCCATCTTGCTCGCCTTCGTCCGCGCAAGGTTTTGATGGGTGAGGAAGAATGAGGGCGCCCTGGTGGATGGAAGGGCTTCATTTCTCCTGCCAGCCAAACTGCGGGAAATGTTGCGATGAGCCGGGCGGCATCGTCTATCTTTCAGCGGACGATGCCACACGATTGGCGGCCCACGCTGGATTGGACGTTCCAACTTGGCTGGAGCGGGACACGAGAACCACGCACGACGGGCGCTACATCCTGAAAAGCCGGGAGGAGGACGGGATTTGCATTCACCTCAACGAACAACAACAGTGCGACGTTTACGCCATTCGCCCGCAACAGTGCAAGGCGTTTCCTTGGTGGGGGGAGAACCTCGTGTCGCCAGGTGCATGGGAGCGGGTTAAACGAACATGCCCGGGGATCGACGGTGAGGATGCGATCCTCATCGACGGGCAAACCATCCGCATCAACATCTTCGCCGACCGCACGTCGACCAAAGGCTTCCGAACATGGCCACCGAAAAAAAGACGGTGGAATCGGTAGGCTGCGTCGGTGTTTCCAGCAACACTGATTTTCGCAGCAGGAGATGCGAGGAGCCGCATTTATACCGAACATGGATGTCGGACTTCTACAGGCGAGGAACATGACACAGGATGAACCCATGTTCACGGTCCACACCTCCCACCTCAACACAGGACTTCGAGGCGTACCCGTAGGCACCTGTCGAACCTCCTTCGTGACCCCCAACGAAGGGGTCCATTACTGCGGCTATCCCATCGCTGAACTCGCTCACTACGCCCCCGAGGACATCGTGTACCTTTTGTTCAACAAAGAGTTGCCAACGCCCGAAGAATCGGCTCACTTCAAGGCAGATTTTGCTGCGAGGGGTCGCGTGCCTGAAAGCGTCGCAGCGGTGTTTTCGACCCTCCCCAAAGACGGCCATCCGATGGACTGGCTCAGCGTTGGGATTCACACCTTGGGCATGTTGGATACAACAGGCGATTGGAAGGAGGACGCTCTCAACCTCATTGCACGAATGCCCCGCATGATGGGGCTCTTGTTCCGATTCCGCGAGGGGCGCGAAGCCAACATTCCCGAGGATGACCTCTCGGCAACCATGGTGCAGCGTTTTGTTCGCACATTGGACATGGAAGGTGTGGACCAAGCGTTGATGGAGAAAATCCTGGCCACCTACCTCGTTCTTCACATGGACCACGGTGGCGGCAACCTCTCCACGTTCACGGGGAAGGCCATTGCTTCCGGCCACGCAACGGTCTACTCGTCGATCGCCGGCGCCATGAACGCCTTGTCAGGGCCGCTTCACGGACGAGCCAATCAATCCTGCCTCGAATTTGTTCTTCGCATCGGCACCAGCGACCCCGACGAGGTCGAAGCTTTCGTTCGCGGTGAGCTCGCGGCCAAGCGCCCCGTGTTTGGCTTTGGTCATGCTGTACTCCGAGCGGAGGACCCCCGAGCCACCGTTCAATTCGACCTTGGCGAAAAACTCTGTCCGGACGATGAGAATTTCAAAATCATTCGGACCCTTCGAGAGGTCGCCCCTCGGGTCCTCTCCGAGAACAAGAAAATCTCCAACCCCAACGCCAACGTTGACATCGCCAGCGGTGCCCTGCTCCATCACGTCGGCTTCGAGGACCCAACATACTACACCACCTTCTTTGGATGGGCCCGAGTCGCCGGAATCGGTGCTCAAATCATCGACGAGCGTACCGTCATGCGGGACGGGAAAGGGACCCCAATTTACCGTCCAAAGTACATCGCAGAAGAGCAAGCATTGCGTCATGTCGACTGAGGGTTCAGCACCGGCCTCCCCGACTTTCCGGAACCGCGATGCCCGATCAGTCGAGGCACACTGGGAGGGGGTGTCGCCCCTTCGTACCGGTTGAGAAGGTCGTCCACATCTGTGTTCCATCGCCAGCGTTTCTGCATTTCAGTCATCAGCGCCCTTCGTCGGGAAACATCGGCCTCAGCCCAGGTGGGTGTTTCGTCTTCCAAGCGGTCCAACACGTCGAGGTGGTTGACTTGCGTGGCTGTCTTGAGGTGTTCCCACTCGGCATCGAGAAGCGGGCGCAGCCCGGGTTGGTGCCAGCGGGCATGACCCGACGGCAACCACCGCAACTTCGGGTCGGCATGGTCGGTTAACCCTGACATGCCGGCGCGCAGGAGGTCGTGTTCAATCCAAAGTCGCGTTGGCCAAACATAGGTTGGCATGCCTTCTCTCGCACGCGTCAATCGGTCGAGAGCAGCACCGTTCAAGCCAACATGCCGTCCCAAGGGAAGGTGTCGCGTTGAAGATTGGAAATACTCAATTGCGCACGGGAGCATGGAACTGCCCTGGGCCCGATGTTGCTTCACGAGTCGTTTGAACGAAGTCGTGATGAAGCGAGGCAGAACCTGCATGCGCTGAGATGTGCGGTTGCCGTAAGGAGGAATGTAGGGAATCAACGCCGCCCACGGTCGTTGCGTGCCAGCGAGCCGAGCGGATGCAGGCATGCCTCGGTGGAACGCGTAAAACACGGTGTTTTCATCAGGAATGCTCCGTTCGTTGAGGGCCTCATCAGCCAGTTGGATGGCACGAGCGATGTGGTTGTTGTGATGTTTTCGTCCAAAAAATCCGCCACCTGATTTGGCCTTGGGATGAGGTCGTTTGATCTCAATGCAACCCATTCGCCCCCCATCACGCCACAGCCGTTGGACGAGCGGGTCGTCAAGAAAGGTCTCAAAACTCAAGAAACCCAAGTCCACGAGATCGTCGTGATTCCACTCCTCGAGGTACATTGGCTTGTTTTCCAAGTGTTCCTGTGGGACCGAAACCGTTCGGTCGTGATGCAGGATCAGTTGGTCATCGGCCGTGATGCGGACATCAAATTCAATGCCGTCAAACATTTGAAGAGCGTGTCGCAGGCTTTCGAGGGTGTTCTCTGGCGCAGGAGACCACACGTTCTCCGCTGCCATGGCTTCTGCTCGCAGCGTCCCCCCTCAAAGGTTCCCGCTGCGAAGGCAGGGAATTGCCCGACCGCTGCACCGAATCGTCCGAAGGCATAAAGCCACATTCTCTGCCCCCGAAGCATGGAACCCTATGACATCATGATGTACATGATAGTGTTCCTAACACCCATCATCTGCTGGTTCTTCACCCGCTCCCAAAGCGAGTATCGTGTCCCGTGGCGTTCTTGGGCCCAAGAATTTCACGATAAGCGGTATTACCTTCACGCCATGGGCTACATCGTCATCATACGCTGGAAATCCATCACGGACAAATTGAACGAGCCCATGAAAGCCCGAACAGGGCACTGGACCGATTGGGTCTACGGTCTGGAGGGCGAGTTTGCAAAATGGGTTCAAGAAGCGTTTCGAAACGATGCGCTCACCGAATTTTTGAATTTTCACTACCTCTTTGTCTACCTGTTTTTGATCTACGTGACCACCGTTTACTTCGCCTTTTCAGGCGATCGAGACATGACGGACAAGGTCACGCTCAACTACCTTCTGATTTATGCCCTCGCCGTCCCTTACTATTTGTTCTTCAACGTCGAGGTTACATCCTCTTGGATTCCGGGTATGGACGCCCTGCTCTACCACGACGGTTGGTACACCGCTTTCTATGCGCTCCACGATCCGTTGGACAACGCAGTCCCCAGCCTCCACGTGGCCATACCTTTCGGTATTCTCATGTTGAATTACCTGCACGTGAGGGAGCAGGGTGGAACCCTGCGAGCGTGGCGCCACTGGCCCTACCATCTCTTCGTGCTCGTCAACACCGTTCTGTTTATTTTCACCATCCTGTATCTCGGTATCCACTGGTTCGTTGACATCCCGCTGGGTATCCTCATCGGTAGCATCGGTGCGTTGTTCATTCACCACCTTCAACCGCGTCTTCGCAATGATTACGGCCCCGTGTTTAAGGGAATCACGAAGGAAAAAGTTCGCCGACATATTTTGGTTGAGGGTGTGGTTATGCTGGTCCTTCTCACGGCGATGATGATGGCCGTGAACTATCAGGAAGAGACCATCGACGAGCGTGTCTCCTTCCGCTTGGGTGAAGGTGATAGCACGTTTGAAATCATTCAGAAATTCGATCCGGGGAACACGGTGCAGTCAAACATCAGCAACCTCAATTCGGAAGGGCAGCTTGAGATCGTCATCGTGATGGTCGAAACGAGTGTTCCGTCGATGGAAACCGGTTCAATCGATTGGGACGTGATGAAGTCTCTGGGTGATCACTACACGGTGGCTCCACAAACCACGTTAAGTTTGAACATCACCTCGCCAAAAATCTACCACTTCATCGTCATGCATTATGACCGTGCATCCGACAGTGAACCCGTGATGGAGGTTCGAATCGTCAACGATTACGGGGATGACAAAATGGGACAAGCCATGTTTCTCAGTCTCCCCTCGTTGTGGATGACCGGTTTTGTTGTCTACCGTTTGTACCGTCTCAGGAAAGAAGGGCGCAGTTGGATTGATTCTACACCCTCATATGTATGGGCCTCTTCATCCTCTTCAGACGAAGAGGCGTGAACGCATGAGTCAGCAATCAATTCAGGCCACGGTTGAGCAATTGGCTCAATCCTCGGGCGGTCAAATTCTTGCTTCAATGCGGAACGCCGTTCAAGCCTCGCTCAAGTATTATGTCGGGCTTTTTCTGTTCGGTTTTGTTGTGGCTTTTCCGTTGACCAGCGCCTTCATTTCTTGGCTGGTCGACGACGCCCGCCTGCCCGACGGCGTGGACATCATCGTGATTTCACCCGTCGAGTTTCTCTTCCTCCAACTGCGCATTGCGGGGTCTTTTGGACTTGTTTTGGTCGTTCTGTTCGTGGTTGTTCAAGTCACCAAATACGGCCTGCGTCATGAAGCCGTGCAGTCTCGATTGCGTGAGTTGGAGGTGAACCTCCCCAAACCGGGGCCCCGATTGGTCCTCGCTTTGCTGAGTTCCGTGCTCTTGCTGGTCCTCGGGGCGCTCTATGCCTGGTACGGTCTCATTCCGTTGCTCCTTGATTACCTTACCACCGATGCACAGCAAGCCGGCCTCACCACGGAATGGCGCCTTTCCAACTACGCCGGTTTCATCGTGAATTTGACGTTCGCCTCCGCCATCGGTTTCCAAGCCCCCCTCATCACCACGCTGGTTTTGCGTTCCGGTGCCATCACCCGGAAGCAAATGGCGGGCTCTCGTCGAATCATCTGGTTCGGGGCTTTCGTCGTTGGGGCGTTCATGTCGCCTCCCGACCCGCTTTCCTTGTTTTTGGTGGCGCTCCCCATCATCGTTCTCTTTGAGGCGGCCCTAATGTACGACCGGTTCAGAACGACGTGAGTTGCCGATGCAAGCGTCCGATTTGGTGCGGCATGTTTCCGGGACGGGACTGGTAGGAGAGGCCGTGGAAGTCCGAACCAACCGAGACGGTCATGCCCTGTCGTTTTGCCTCCTCCGTCAATTCATGCCGATAGGCGTCGGTGTGGCTCCGGTGCACCGCTTCGACAGCGTCCACGCCCAGTTTCTTGAGGGTTTGAAGCAGGGTGGGCGTTGAGACCCCGTAATACAGCGGATGTGCGAGGGAGGTGATGCCACCCGCTGCTTTGACGGCTTCAACCGCTTCGCCAACGGACGGTTTTTGATGCGGAACGAAGCCAGGGAGCCCATCGCCGATCCATGTTTCAAACGCTTCTTGTTTCGAGGAAACATAGCCCAAATCCACCATCGCCTGTGCGAGGTGTGGCCGCCCAACGGACCCGCTGGCTCTCTGCACCACCTCTTCAAGATTCACGGGCAGACCGAGTTGTGTCAACCGTTCGCACATGGCGCGCATTCGTGGTTGTCGATCGTTTTGGCGAGGAAGAAGCCACGCCTTGAAAGCCTCCACATCCGGTTGTACGGT
>Ga0163109_10002137_pt1 | contig 15532 bp, 13 predicted proteins | sample CRUFie1St13metaG_FD_108704 | JGI IMG/M metagenome (GOLD analysis project Ga0163109, IMG submission 108704) | Marine microbial communities from the Costa Rica Dome - CRUD Field 142mm St13 metaG | ecosystem: Environmental > Aquatic > Marine > Oceanic > Photic zone | place: Costa Rica: the Eastern... | reverse complement strand
CGTTTATGTACTGGCTATGTCTTTGGTCGGAAGGTGGCGCTCTGTGCACTGGATGGCTTACCTGCTAGCCTCAAGTTTCGCACTGTATTTCCTGCTGCGTTAGCTTTCCTGTGTAGAAGATCGGCTAGAGACCATGCAGATACCAACCATCAGTTTGGCGTCAAGGGACGCGACGCGGCTCGCCAATCTCGAAACAGCTCTTACTGATACAGGCTTTATGTTACTCAGCGATACCGGTATCGAAGAAGCACAGATCAGCGCTGTATTTGAGGCGAGTCGAAGTTTTTTCCAGTGCTCCGACGAGTTCAAACAGCGCTTCCGTTATCACGGTGCCACGGATAACTTCGGTTACCAGTCTGTGGGCATGGAATCACTGGACCCCGACCGCCCACCGGATCTGAAGGAGGCGCTTACGGTGCGCAACCCCTCTGCGCGTCGCGACGCAGACTGGCCCTCGGCAGGTCTCCGCGACCTGATACTCGACTTTTACCAGCGATGCTTGGTCGTGGCCCACAAGCTGCAGGGCGACACCGCGACGTTACTGGACCTACCCCGTGATTACTTTCATTCACGCATCACTGGCGAGAACGTAACATTGAGACTGCTGCACTACCCGCCACTGGCCGCCCGGGAGTCCGGGCAACTTGGTGCCGGCGCGCATACGGACTACGGGCTGCAAACCCTCCTGTTTCAGGACCAGGTAGGTGGTTTGGAGGTCTTGGGGCAGCAAAGCGACACCTGGATACCTGTGGCGCCCCGTGCTGGTGAGATCGTCGTAAACACGGGTGATCTGATGGAGCGCTGGACCAACGGCCGCTTTTGCTCCACCTGTCACCGGGTGCAACCGCAAACAGGTACTGGCGACCGCTATTCACTGGCCCTGTTCCTGGACCCGGATGATACTGTCGAGGTGTCGTGTCTGCCGAGCTGCGTGTCAGCGCGGAATCCTGCCCGCTACCCCCCAACGACGGCCGGAGAACACATTCTCGCCAAGTTGCGGGCCAGTCACCGTTGATCTCTAATGACGCGACCCGCCATTACTGAGGAGTCAAAGAGATGGAAATTGAAGGTGGATGTTATTGCGGCAGGGTCCGCTACCGTTTTGAGGGCGAACCGGGGCCAGCGATGCAATGCCACTGTAGGGAGTGCCAGTACATTACCGGCGGGAATCCCAACGTATTCGTCATGATTCCCGAGTCCGGGCTTAAATTTATTCAAGGTGAGTTGAGCTCATTCAAGCGCACGGATATTGAAAGTGCTGTGACTCGACACTTCTGCCCGAAATGCGGCACCGCCGTCGGCACCACCGCACCCGGCGCCCCCGGTGTTTTCGTGATGAAAGTGGGCACGATGGATGACGCCGCATTCTTTCAACCTGACATGGCGATTTTTGCCAAGGATGCGATGTCTTTTCATAACATCCCCGAGGACATCCCAAGCTTCGAGGAACTGCCCCCAGGTTTGTAATATGAAAGCTGAACTTCAAGAAGTGATGAATATGCTACGCAAACTGCAAGGTGCTATCGACTTCGGCAATGCACCCGCGGCTGAGCGGGAAGAACTTGCCAATGATGTGACCGACATCATGGATGCCCTGTTTGACGCGATGAAGAAGTTACCCGACGACTAGCCATAACAATCACTTGCAAGCGTAACTTCGAATGGAGGCTCGGGTCGGAATCGAACCGGCGTAGACGGATTTGCAATCCGCTGCATAACCACTCTGCCACCGAGCCAGGGGGCAACGTCTAGAGACGAGTACTGGCGGGGGTCCCCGCCGAGGCCGCGGATTATACACACCCGCCGCTGAAATCGGGAAATTGCCGTCGATTTTTTCGGGGATGACTTCGTCTGGGCAGCCGCTATAGTTATCGCACCCAAAACATAATAAGAGATAGTCTATGCCTCGCACGAGAGTTCTTGCCGCTGCACTGGCGGCGGCCGCATTGGTCGCACAACCAAACAGCCACGCCGACACTGAGACCTACTCCACCGGCGTGGGTACCGACTACCCCAAACAGGTGTTCTTCGGCGACCTGCACTTACACTCAAACATTTCCGCTGACGCTCAATCGATGGGCAATCTGCTACTCACCAGTGCCGACGCGTATCGATTTGCGCGAGGCGAGCAGGTGATGGCCTCTAACGGGCTACCCGCTAGATTGAAGCGCCCCCTGGACTTTTTAGCGGTCACCGATCACGCGGAGTTCTTGGGCATCTACCGCATGTTCAATCTCCAGGACCCAAGACTGATGGCAACAGCACTCGGGCAGGCATGGAGGAATAAATACGGAGAGAGCATCACCAAGGAAACCATGGAACAGGGTCCTATAGTGGACGGCAACACCAACCCCATCCTTGAGTTCGTCAACAGTATCAACCATCCAGATTCTGAGAGAGATGCATACCCAACTGACTTGAAGAGCGCAATCTGGAGCGACGTGGCGCGCACGGCAGACGAATTTAACAACCCCGGCATCTTCACCGCGTTCAGCGCCTATGAGTGGACCGCAATGTACGGGGGTAACAACCTCCATCGTTGCGTGATCCTGAAAGACGATGCTGACACTGTTAGCCAATGGATCCCCTACTCTGCGCAATCCTCTAGCAACCCCGAAGACTTGTGGGCGGCGCTACTGGAGTACGAACAAACAACGGGCGGAGAAGCACTCTCAATTCCTCACAACGGCAACCTCAGCAACGGCCTCATGTGGGATAACGTCACTTACGATGGTGATGCGATCAACAGTGACTATGCGGAACGCCGTATGCGCTGGGAACCTATTGCCGAAGTGACGCAAATCAAAGGCGATAGCGAGACTCACCCCACTCTCTCGCCCGACGATCCGTTTGCCGACTTTGAACGCTGGGATGAGTTCAACATCTCCAATACGATCAGAACCACACCCGAGATGTACCCGGGATCTTACGCCCGGTCAGCGCTTAAACGTGGTCTTGCGCTGGAGAGGAGCGTCGGCGCCAACCCCTATGCGTTTGGCATGATCGGCAGCACCGACGACCATACCTCGCTCGCGACCGCCGAGGAGGACAACTTCTTTGGCAAGTTCGCCAACTCTGAGCCGGGTGTGCGCACCGGCGACTCTCGGATGGCAGGCCTCAACGCTGATTGGGAGTTGGGTGCCTCCGGGCTTGCTGCGGTATGGGCACCGCAAAACACCCGCGAAGACTTGTTTGCCAGCATGAAGCGCCGCGAGGTCTACGCCACTACCGGCTCGCGCATTGTGCTGCGCTTCTTTGGCGGCTGGGATTACGCGCCCGACAGCGTGCACAGCCCCTACTTCGAAACCATAGGTTATCGCGACGGCGTGCCCATGGGCGGCGAGTTGACACCCGAGTCAGATGGCGCCCCCACGTTCATGGTTCAGGCTATGAAGGACCCAGACGCCGCCAACTTAGATCAGGTTCAAATCATCAAGGGCTGGATCGACGAACAAGGGGAAACCCATGAGCAGATTTTCTATGTGGCGCTTTCAGATAACCGACGCGTTGACCCTGAGACAGGTCTGCCGGAGCCAGTGGGGAGCACTGTCGATCTGGAGAACGTCACCTTCACCAACACCATCGGCGCGGTTCAGTTGAGCGTGCAATGGACTGACCCTGACTTCGACGCCGCGCAGGCTGCGTTCTACTACGCACGGGCCATCGAGATACCCCGGCCTCGCTGGAGTGAGCACGATCGCAAAGCCTTTGGTATGGATTTTAAAGACGCGCCGCGAACCGTTCAGGACCGCGCCTACTCATCTCCCATTTGGTACCGCCCCTGAGTGACCCGCTCGGACGCGGCTGAGTCGATAACAGTGCGGGCCTGTGAGCTACCCTATCCATGCTGTGGATAGGGCAAATTTACGCAGTAAGACTACCGATCATCGGAAAACGATGACACAATAAGAGCAAATTCAGAACAAACAAAAACTCATCACTTGGGGGGCTTGATCAAAGATCAAGCGAAGTGAGCGAAGTGAAACCAACTGATATCCGAGACCCGGAATATTTCCACAAGGTCGTCGATTGCCAGTACGCCTGCCCGGCGCATACACCTGTCCCTGAATACATCCGACTGATTGCTCAGGAGCGTTACGACGACGCCTACATGGTCAATTGGGAGTCCAATGTGTTCCCGGGCATTCTGGGACGCACCTGCGATCGCCCCTGCGAACCCGCCTGCCGTCGCGGCAGAGTAGAAGAAGAACCGGTGGCCATTTGCCGACTCAAACGGGTCGCCGCAGACAACAAAGACTCCATCATCGATCGCCTGCCCAAAATCCCGAAGCGCAAGAACGGCAAGAAAATCGCCCTGATTGGTGGCGGGCCTGCTTCACTTACAGTAGCGCGAGATCTCGCGCCGCTGGGCTACCAGCTGGATCTCTACGATGACCAGCCGGCGGGTGGCGGCTTCATGCGCAGCCAAATCCCCTCCTTCCGACTGCCGCCCACGGTCCTCGATGAAGAGGTCGACTACATCCTCAACATGGGCATCACGACACACTTCGAGACCTATGTCGACAGCCTTAAGGGCGTCTTGGACAAGGGCTATGACGCGGTGTTTGTTGGTACTGGCGCGCCCCGCGGCAGCGACTTGGAACTGCCGGGTCGTGCCGAATGCGAAAAGCATATTCATGTCGGCATCGAGTGGCTTGGGTCAGTTGCCTTCGAGCACATTCATAAAATCGGCAAGCGCGTACTGGTGCTTGGTGGCGGTAACACGGCCATGGACTGCTGCCGCACCGCGCGTCGCCTCGGCGGTAAAGATGTCAAAGTTGTCGTGCGTTCCGAGTTTGCCAAGATGAAGGCCTCGCCGTGGGAGATCGAAGACGCCCAAGCCGAAGATATTCCGATTATCAATAACCACGTACCCAAGGCTTTCGTTCACGAGGGCGGCAAGCTATTGGGCATGACCTTTGACCAGGTCGAGGTCGTCTACGACGACGCGGGTAAGCGCAGTCTGGTACCCACCGGCGACGAAGTATTCTTTGAAGCCGATGAGGTTCTGATTGCCATTGGTCAGGACAACGCTTTCCCATGGATTGAGCGCAATTTAGGCATTGAATTTGGTAAGTGGGACATGCCACAAGTGGATGAGCGCTCTTTCCAGTCCAGCAACCCCAAGGTGTTCTTTGGCGGTGATGCTGCCTTTGGTCCCGAGAACATCATCACGGCGGTTGCCCATGGTCATCAGGCCGCGGTATCGATCGACCTGTTCCTGTCGGGCAAGTCTGTGCAGCAACGGCCGGAACCGGGTGTGAACCTGATCAGCCAGAAGATGGGCGTTCACGAGTGGAGCTATGACAATCTGGTCACCCTCGACCTGCGGCAAAAAGTGCCGCATGTCGATAAAAAGGTCGCACTAAAAGACCGCAAGGTCGAGGTCGAATTGGGCTTCGATATCGATACCGCCTACCGCGAGGCCGAACGCTGCCTGAATTGCGACGTGCAAACCGTATTCGATGGCGCGAAATGTATCGAGTGCGACGGCTGTACTGATATTTGCCCAACTGACTGCATCAACTTTATCGACAATGCAGAGGAGCCGGTTCTGCGCCGAACCCTGCGCGCGCCTGCGGGCAACGAAGCTCAGGATCTCTATGTCTCGGAGCGGCTTGTCCAGACCGAGCGCGTTATGGTCAAAGATGAAAACGTCTGCCTGCACTGCGGGCTCTGCGCTGAACGGTGCCCTACCGGCGCTTGGGACATGCAACGATTCCTCTACTCGGTGACCAAGGCAGGTTAATGATGCAGCCCAAGGAAGCGATCAATGACTTCGTCATCAAGTTTGCCAATGTGAACGGCACTGGCTCTGCCAGTGCCAACGGCATGTTCGCTAAAGCGATCTTCCGCATGGGCATTCCGGTGAGCCCAAGAAACATCTTCCCCTCAAATATTCAGGGGCTGCCCACCTGGTATGAGGTGCGCATCAGTCAGGACGGCTATCTGGGTCGCCGTGGCGGCATCGACATGATGGTCAGCGTGAACCCGCAAAGCTTCGCTAAAGACGTCGGCGAGGTGGAGCCTGGCGGTTATATGCTCTACGACTCCACCAAGCCACTTGACCTGCGCCACGTGCGCCGCGACATTCATTATCTCGGCATTCCACTGACCGAGATGTGCCTGCGCGAGTACACTGACTCACGACAGCGGCAGCTGTTCAAGAACGTGATCTACGTGGGCGCGCTATCAGCGCTACTCGATATCGACTTTGCAATCCTCAAGGATCTGGTCAGCGAGCAGTTCAAGGGGAAAGAAAAACTTATTACCCCGAATATTCATGCGCTGGAAATGGGACACCAGTTCGCCTCAACGCACTTTGAGTGCCCACTGGGCATTCACCTGAAAGCTGGTGAGCAAACGCCAAAACACATTGAAGAGTTTGATCACATCCTGATGGACGGCAACACGGCAGCAGCACTCGGTGCCGTCTATGCCGGAGCAACCGTTGCCGCCTGGTATCCCATTACCCCCTCAACCTCAGTGGTTGACGCCTTTGAAAAATATTGCCGCCGCCTCCGTATCGATCCAGGCACAGGCAAGAAGAACTACGCCATCGTTCAGGCTGAGGACGAGCTCTCAGCCATGGGCATGGTCATTGGCGCCAACTGGAACGGCGCCCGTGCCTTTACCGCTACTAGCGGCCCGGGCGTGTCACTGATGAGCGAATTTTTGGGCCTCGCCTACTTCGCCGAGGTGCCCGCTGTGCTGGTCGACGTGCAGCGCGCCGGACCCTCAACTGGCATGCCCACCCGCACCCAGCAATCCGACATTCTCGCCGCGGCTTATGCCTCGCACGGTGATACCAAGCACGTGCTGTTCTTCCCAGCTACGCCGGCGGAGTGCTTCAGCATGACGGTAGAAGCCTTCGATCTGGCCGAGCGGCTACAGACACCAATTATCATCATGAGTGACCTCGATCTCGGCATGAACGAGTGGATGTCACCACCGCTGGAGTTTGATGACAGCTACCGCTATGACCGCGGCAAAGTCCTGGGCGGCGACGATCTTGAAGCCATGACAGAGCGCTTCGGGCGATACCTCGACGTGGACGGTGACGGCATTCCCTATCGCACTTACCCGGGAGCGCACCCCACGAAGGGCGCTTACTTCACCCGGGGTAGCTCGCGAGACGAGTACGCCGCCTATACCGAGGACGGCGATGTCTATGTCCGCAACATGGATCGACTGCTGAAGAAATTCGAAACCGCCAAGTCATTGGTGCCTGAGGCGAAAATCAAGCCCGCGGCTGAACCCACCAAAGACGCTTTGCTCTTCTTTGGCACCACCGCCTCGCCCGCTTACGAGGCGCTCGAGACGCTGGAAAAGGAAGGCATTCATCTCGACACACTGCGACTGCGCTCCTTCCCCTTCACCCAAGAAGTGGAGGACTTTATTGAGGAACACGACCGGATTTTTGTCATTGAGCAGAACCGCGACGGTCAAATGCGCCGTCTCCTGCTTAATGAGACCAACGTCGAGGCCAACGCCAAACTCATTTCTGTTGTTGAGTACGACGGCCTGCCGGTAACCGCACGCAAAATCGCGAGGGTGATCCGTGGCGCGATGGGTATTAACAACGTCACGCCGCTGGTACCGAAGGAAAAGGAGCTTGCTTGATGACCTACGCCAAACCTGCCTTCAGACACCCCGACGCCAAAACCAATGATGTGGGCTGCACGCGGCGCGACTATGAGGGCGGACTGTCCACACTGTGCGCTGGGTGCGGGCACGACTCCATCAGTGCTGCCATCATCGATGCCTGCTACGAGCTATCCATTGAGCCACACCGCGTGGCCAAGCTGTCTGGTATCGGATGCTCATCCAAAACACCGGCCTACTTTCTAAGCGGCTCGCACAGCTTTAACAGCGTCCACGGGCGCATGCCTTCTGTCGCCACCGGCGCCAGTCTCGCCAACCGAGACCTGATCTACATCGGCGTATCGGGCGATGGTGATACCGCCTCGATTGGCATGGGCCAGTTTGCCCACGTCATGCGCCGCAACCTGAACATGACCTACATCGTGGAAAACAATGGCTGCTATGGACTGACCAAGGGTCAGGACTCCGCAACGATGGATACCGACTCAGTGAGTAAAAAGGGCGATATCAATCCCTACATGCCGATTGATCTAGTCCGTGTGGGGATTGAGGTCGGTGCGACGTTTGTTGGCCGCAGCTTCTCGGGCGACAAGGCGCAGCTCGTGCCGCTCATAAAAGCGGCGATCAGCCACCGGGGTTTTGCCCTCCTCGATGTGATCTCACCCTGCGTGACCTTCAACAACCACCAGGGCTCGACCAAGAGCTATGCCAGCTTCCGAGAGCACAACGACGCCATGCCTGTGGACTTCATCCCTCGAAGAGAAGCCATCACTACCAGCTACGACGCCGGTATGGTGCACGAGGTCTGCATGCACGATGGATCAGTGCTGCGGCTTCAGAAAGTGAATGAGGAGTACGACATCGAAGACGCCCAATCAGCTCTGGACGCCATTGCGCACCATGCCAAGGAAGAACGCATCCTGACAGGTCTTCTTTACATCAATCGCGACAGCGACGAACTGCACGACGTGCTGCAAACGGCGACCAAGCCCTTAAACAAAATGAGTCAGCGTGAGCTGTGCCCGGGCTCGCGATTCCTAGACAGCATTAACGCGGGGCTGCGCTAACCGCTCTGTAGAAACGTCTCAGAGACCGCTTAAGAATCTGTAAGCATCGCTCTCAGGTTCTTAAGGCTCTCCATATAAAGCAACGCCACATACCCAGGGTCGTAGAAAAGCACGCCAGCACCGCGGTAGGTCTCTCGTTGCACAACCAGAGTCCCTTCTTTTGCTGGCTCAAGCGACCACTCGTGATGAGCGGTGAGTATCCCGGGCACACCGGCTGATTGCTGGATGCTCTGGTGCTCGATCATGGCATCCACAGTAACAGTGATTTGGCTCAGCTCCCCGTCATCGAGCTTCATATCTAGCGCCAACTCACCGCCAGGCCGCATGTCTCCACTTACCCCGACAAAAATGGGGTTCCAAGTAGCGTAGTTGCTAGTGTCTGTGAGCATTGCCCATATGACCTTTGGGGGTGCTTCTATAAAGAGTCTCGCTTCGACAGATTTACTAGGCAGCCAGACTAAAGCCGCAACTAGAATGAGAAGTAAAACAATCAGTGACTTCTTCGAGACCGTATCCAACGCTTACTGAGTGATCACGCAGAGTAACCAGGCCGATGGCACGATCGAGAAAATGGAGCGGGAAACGAGGTTCGAACTCGCGACCTCAACCTTGGCAAGGTTGCGCTCTACCAACTGAGCTATTCCCGCGTGCTTTTGATTGTAATCGGCGGTCGTCTCACGTCAACTCGCGGACTCGTCAGCCTCGACGGACTCTTCCTCAAGCGTCGAGAGAAACGCCCGGAAATACAGAACCATCGACCACAGCGTCAGGATCACGGCCAGGGCAAGCAAGAACAAACCCAACAGCCTAATCTCGTCCACCGCGGGCCAGGACGGATACCAGATTAAAATAGGAATCGCCGTCATCTGAACGCCGGTCTTGACCTTGGCAATGCCGCTCACCGCCACCGAAGCCCGCTTACCCAGTTGCGCCATCCACTCCCGCAGCGCACTGATCACGATCTCGCGACCAATCACCACCATGCCGGCCAGCGTGATAAAGATATTGTCCATGCGATGCATGAGCAGAATGAGCGCCACGGTTACCAGCAGCTTATCGGCCACGGGGTCGAGAAACGCCCCAAACTGCGACGTCTGACCCATGCGCCGGGCGACCCAGCCATCAAACCAGTCGGTCACAGCCGCCACAATAAAGACCACAGCGGCGCCGACAGTGGAGATAGGTTGCGGCAGGTAATAGCACATCACCATTAAAGGAATCGCCACGATCCGCAGTCCGGTCAGCAAATTGGGCAAGTTTTGCGGCAAGGCCTGCCTCCCGCTCTGGAATACCTGATTTTGACACAGCCAAGGGGCGCTGTGCTCAGTCGTTCACCGTATGAAGGTGATCGTAGATCGTTCGCGCAACGGCATCACTGATGCCCTTGATTTTGGAGAGCTCCTCCACGCTGGCGTTTTCGATCGCTTTGGCGCTACCGAAATGTCGAAGTAGCTCGCGGCGACGCTTCGCACCCACACCGGGAATATTCTCCAGTAATGACTGTTTGCGGGCCTTGGCCCGCTGGCCGCGGTGCCCACTGATCGCAAAGCGATGCGCCTCGTCACGAATCTGCTGGATCAAATGTAGCCCGGGATGATCGCCCCTGAGACGCATCTCTGCGCCAGAATCGGCATCGACCAGCGTCTCGAACCCCGCTTTACGCGTAGTGCCTTTAGCCACACCGACTACTTTGACACTGGAGATATCGTAGGCAGCCAGTACCTGCCGTGCCTGGCTTACCTGCCCCTTGCCACCATCAATAAACAAAATATCGGGTAGCTGCCCTTCACCATTGGCGAGTCGTTTGTAGCGCCGCTCCAATGCCTGTTGCATCGCGGCGTAGTCGTCGCCCGCGGCAATGTCTTTGATGTTGAACTTACGATAGTCGGACTTACGCGCGCCATTCGCGTCAAACACAACGCAGGAGGCCACCGTGGCCTCCCCGGAGCTGTGGCTGATATCAAAACACTCCATGCGGGTCGGAATATTCTCAAGCTCTAACGCGCGACGTAGCGACTCCAGTCTGCCCGCCATGGTCTGCTTACCCGCAAGGAATGACCGCAGGTTGTTCTGCGCGTTCTGCTCGGCCATCTCGAGCCAGCGCGAGCGCGCGTCGCGGACCTTGTCTTTTATCACCACCTTGCGCCCCGATTCGGCGCCCAGTGCCTCTTCAAGCAGCGCGACGTCTGCCATCGTGTGGCTGGTCACGATCTCCTGCGGGATCTGCTGCTGCCCCGAGAGATAAAACTGCGGCAAAAACGCCTCAAGAATGGCCTCAGGGGACTCATCAAGGCGAATCTGGGGGTAGTAGCTGCGGCTCCCCAGCACCCGGGCCTCGCGCACAAACAACACCTGCACGCAGGCATGACCGTGCTCAGTGAATACCGCCATCAAGTCCAGATCTCCCCGAGTGCCTTCAATATTCTGGGTGGCTTGAACGGTCTGCAGTTGGCTGATCTGGTCGCGAATGTCAGCCGCCTTCTCATACTCGAGTACAGCCGCCGCCGACTCCATGTCGTCAGCGAGTCGTGACAGGAGATCTTGGGAGCGACCATTCAAAAAGAGCACCGTCTTATCGAGTTGCTCCTGATAATCCTCATCCGAGACCAGACCCACACAGGGTCCGGAACAACGGCCAATCTGGTGCTGCAGGCAGGGACGGGAGCGGTTACGGAAGTAACTGTCGCGGCACTGCCTGACCTTGAACACCTTCTGCATCAAATGCAGCGTCGAGCGCACCGCGCCTGCGCTGGGGTATGGGCCGAAGTATTCCCCCTTTCGCCGCTTAGTGCCCCGGTGAAAACTCAGACGCGGCCACCGATCCTCGGCTGAGAGGTAGATATAGGGATAGGACTTATCGTCCTTCAATAAAATGTTGTAGGGCGGCCGGTACTGCTTGATCAGGTTGTGTTCGAGCAGCAGCGCGTCGCGCTCTGTGGTGGTCACAGTCACTTCGATATCGGCAATACGCGTCACCAAAGCCATCGTTTTGGCAGAAAGACCCGATGCGCGGAAGTAACTGGTGATCCGGTTTTTGAGGTTCTTGGCCTTACCGACGTACAGCAAGTCGCCGGAGTCATCGAACATTTGATATACGCCGGGTCGGGTGGTCAGCTGCGCGAGGTAGGATTCTGCGTCGAAGTCAGTCACGTGCGCACCGCCTATCTCGCAGCACCGATGACGCGCGGCTCGAGCTCCAGCGACACGTTGTAGGCCTCTTTCACACTGACGGCGATCGCTTCGGCCAGCGCCAGCCAAGGCGCCGCCGATCTGGCGCCACACCCCTCCAATACCAGCGCGTGATCATCCGAGACTTTCACGCCCTCGCGCTCCTCTCCCCGCCAGCCCAATTGATCTATGAGCCACGCGGCCGAGATTTTCACGGCATCGTTGGGCGCGGGATACACAGGCACCTCAGGAAATTTTTGCCGCAAAATATCGATATCGTGCTGGTAAATGACGGGATTTTTAAAGAAACTGCCCACATTTGGCGTAATCACTGGATCGGGCAACCGCTCGCGACGAATGCTGATTACCGCCGCCAACACCGCATCATGGGTGAGCTCCGCCTCGCTGAGGCGCGCCCGTAACGTGGGATAGCTAGCCTCAACCGGTGCCTCACGATCCAACACAAAATCGACCTTGGTAATGATCCACTGTGCCCCTGCCTCGTGCTTGAACACACTGTCACGGTAGCGAAATTCGCAGTCCTCGGGGGATAGACAGCCGCGCTCACCGGTTTGCCGGTGGACCACATGGACCGCCTCGATGCGCTCGGTCACCTCGACACCATAAGCACCGATATTCTGAATCGGCGCGCCGCCTACCGACCCGGGGATCAACGCTAGATTGGCGAGGCCATGAAAACCCTGGTGATGACACCACACAACAAAATCATGCCAGGACTCTCCGGCGCCGACCCTGATCACCACCTTGGTGTCGTCGTCGCTCACCACCTCGCGGCCCTTGATGGCCATCAGCAGTGTTGTCCCGGGCAAATGATTGCAGAGAATCACGTTACTGCCACCGCCCAGCACATGAGACACGGCACCCTCGTCCAACGCGGCGATCTCTGCCTGTAACTGATCTGACGAGGTGACGGTTACCAGATGCTCTGCCGTGGCGTGGAGTTGCAGCGTATTGAGCGCCGTCAGGTCAGCACCTGCCGTCACAGTCTTATTGCTCCGCTCTGAGTAACACGCGCACCGCAGCGAGGTCAGACTCGGTATCGACCCCCGCAGGCACGGCCTCGGACGCCAACTCAATCTGGATATGTGCGTCGTGTGCCAGCGCGCGCAGTTGTTCCAGCGACTCGCTTTGCTCTGCCGCCGCCGGAGGCCATCCCACAAAAGTGCTGAGAAAACCCGCCCGGTAGGCGTAAAGCCCAATATGACGGAACAAAGCTGCTGGCACCCCGCCTTCCCGGTGAAACGGAATCGCCGAGCGCGAAAAATAGAGCGCTCGGCCTGTGTCGCTGGCGACCACCTTCACCACTGACTGTTGATCAGCGTCTGCGGGATCCAGCGGCTCCATCAAGGTTGCCATATCGGCGCCCGCGGTCTCATCAAGCATTGCCGCCACGCGTTGAATATTCGCCACAGGCATCAGCGGCTCATCGCCCTGCACATTGACGACAATAGCGTCTTCTTTCCACCCCCGCTGCTCCACCACCTCGGCAAGGCGATCGGTCCCCGAGGCGTGATCCACTCGGGTCATCGCAACCTCAGCCCCCCGGCTGCTCATCTCATCGGCGATACGCACATCATCAGTGGCGATAACCACCTGCTCTGCCCCAGCCTGCATGGCTCGCTCCCACACCCAGGCCACCATCGGCTTGTCCGCAATAGGCATTAACGGCTTCCCGGGGAGCCGGGTGGAGCCAAAGCGGACGGGAATAACAATATGAAACATCGCAGTTACGCCTCGACAAATCGTGCAGGCGGCAAAAGCGCCCTTAGCCGTGTCAACAATGATGACGGCAATGCCACCTCTATGGCTACCACCCAGACGCGAGCGTCGGTGCAGTCAGCCAACTTCACTGCGTCCTTAGCAGTCACCAGCACTACCTGTTCGTCGTGACGATCGAGGTACGCTTGGGTCATTGCTTCGTGATCGCCCAAAGACACCGCTTCTATCGTGAGCCCCTGCCCTCTGAGCATCTCGAAAAACTGTGTGGGCTGCCCCAGACCCGTCATGGCAACCATGCATTGGTCGCGCCACTCGGCGACACACTCAGACCACATCGTTCGTCGGCCCGATGTCAAATGCAGGGCACCCGAAGGTTGATAACTGAAGCCGCGATCAGGATCGTTGCTGTTTCGCTCGAGGACCAGGTCGACACTGTTGAGTCGGCTGGCCGGTTCCCGTAAAGGCCCCGCTGGCAGCAACCGACCGTTACCCAAGCGACGCTCCGCATCGAGTACGAGTAATTCGATGTCGCGGGGCATGGGGTAGTGCTGCAGGCCGTCATCCGAGAGCACCACATCCACCGCGCCCTGATCGACCAGCACGTCCAGCGCCCGCTTTCGGTCAGCACACACCACAACCGGCACACCCAGCTCACGCCGGATCAACAGCGGCTCATCACCCACCACCGCTGCAGTATCACCCTCAGTCACGCTATGGGGCTCAGGGCCATGCGTACCGCCATAGCCGCGGCTGACCACACCCACGCGATAGCCCTGCTCCGCCAGCCATTTTCCAAGGGCAATCAGAACTGGCGTCTTACCTGTGCCGCCCGCGGTCAGACCGCCAACTACGATCACGGTGATGCCGTCGGGAGTGTTGCCTTTAGGTGCGGCCTGCTGGCGGCGGCGATGGATCGTCCACCGCACTGGCCAGGTCAGTGGAATCAGACACCAGGACAACATGCTGTTGCCATACCAAATGTGATTAACCAGGCGCTCCAATGCACCCTGAGCGGTGCTCATGAGGCGGCAAAACCCTGCTGATAAAGATTGGCGTACAACCCGCCCGCTGCCATGAGTTCACCGTGGGTACCTGTGGCGACAACACGCCCCTCGTCCATGACTACGATCATGTCCGCCCGCTCCACCGTGGAGAGACGGTGTGCGATGACCAAGGTGGTGCGCCCGGCCAAGACAGCCTCGAGCGACGCCTGAATGGCGGCTTCTGATTCATTATCGAGCGCTGAGGTGGCCTCATCGAGAATAAGCACAGGGGCATCCTTTAAGACAGCGCGCGCGATTGCGAGGCGCTGCTTTTGCCCCCCCGATAACCCACTGCCGCCATCGCCCAACATGGCGTCCAGCCCGCCGGGCATCGCCTCAACAAATGACACCGCTTGCGCAGTCTCCAAGGCTTTATTGAGTGCCGCGTCGGTTACAGTATCCAACTGACCAAAGGCGACATTGGCCCGCACCGTGTCGCTAAACAGCACGACGCGCTGCGATACCAAACTGAACTGTCGCCGATAATCGTCAAGCTGAAAATCTGCGATCGGCTGATCATCTAATGTGATGCTGCCGGCACTCGGCGCATAAAAACGACACAGCAGGTGCATGAGGCTGCTTTTGCCGGCACCGGAGCGCCCGACAAAGGCCACCATTTGTCCTGCGGGGAGTTGCAAACTGATATCCCTTAGCACCGGCTGCTGGGCGCCGGGGTAGGTGAAGCTCACTCGATCGAGCGCAATGGAACCACGGGCGCGCTCGAGGCTCAGCTGCCCGTGATCGGGCTCCGGTTTAGCGTCGATTTGCGCGAACAGATCCTCAGTCGCAGCAAGGCCTCGCTGAATGATGCTCTGCACGTTGGTCAGGGTGCGAATGGGTTTGCCCAACTGGGTCGCCGCGGCAATAAACGCCACCAACGAACCCGCAGAAAAACCGGCGAGAATCGCG